>Ga0066787_10000055_pt1 | contig 16299 bp, 6 predicted proteins | sample OrgsoiDNA2013047_FD_70942 | JGI IMG/M metagenome (GOLD analysis project Ga0066787, IMG submission 70942) | Permafrost soil microbial communities from the Arctic, to analyse light accelerated degradation of dissolved organic matter (DOM) -... | ecosystem: Environmental > Terrestrial > Soil >...
AAACATTCCTATCATGTTGCCGGAATAGAAATTGATCAACAGGGCTTAAAACAACAGAGTATCCTGCACCTGATTTCTTTCAGATTAGATTCCACCGGCGCCGTCTGGCAGTGTGAAATTCCGACAGGAATGAATCCGCTGAGCCGGGTAAGGAATCATATTAACGCAAGCGGAATCAAAGAAAAAATGGACGCAGTCATGAAAAACTTTTCATCATTTGTATCGAAACCGGAAAATATTTACGGGATGGCGATCATCAGGGTTTCCACGGTGGATACCACGATGCTTTCTTCCAGGTACACAAGCGCAGCATACCCTACGACCCCGGAGATCTATAGTTATTTCGATGAAGTGGAAAAGAATATTCAAAAACAGAAAGGCACGGTCGCGGGCTATCCGATCATGAATGTGAGAAAACTCGAAAATGATAGTTTTGAAACGGAAGTGGCCATTCCGACAAACCACAGATTGAATAATGATGGAAAATTTATTTTTCAAAGAATGATTCCCGGAAATTTTATGACCGGAGAAGTAAAAGGCGGCACCTACACTGCGAACGAAGCTTTGAAACAGCTTGAATTATTTATTGCAGACTACAACCGGGCAAAAATCGCAAATGCTTTTCAATCCCTGGTCACCAACCGTCTCAATGAACCGGACACGTCAAAGTGGATAACTAAAGTATATATCCCGGTTGTTCAATAAAAAGGATTTGGAAAAGGTTAAATAATATAAATTCTCCGATTGCGGGTCTGTTTCTATTGGTTTTTACCTTAAATTACTGGTCAAACAGTAACCAACAATTAACTAACGACCCCTTGATTGCCTGAGTAGAGCGACGGGAAAATGTGCTTCGATTATGAAATTTAGCTGTTTTGGTCTTTTTGGACTGCCGTTTCTGTTTTTCTCCTCTCCATCCCGCGCGCAACAGTCACCCGACACTGTGTTATACGGGGAGCTCGTTTACAAAATCCATCAGGTCTATTTAAGTAAAATTGGCGATAACGCACAGATTTTTCATGGCAGTGAATTTATCCGAAATGGTCAGAAAGCCATAGGATTCCCTTTTTATGAGGCTGACAATATGCTTACGGGCACAGTCTCATACCAGGGAAATATATTGATGAACCTGAGTCTTTACTACAACCTTGTTTCGGACGAAGTTGTTACCAATAATTATACGCATGACGCCCTCATTACGCTTGCCAACGAGAAAGTGGATTCGTTTACCATCGATGGCCATTCTTTTATCCGGCTGTCTGCCACTAAATCCAATGGCCTGGCCAAAACCGGATTCTACGAAAAATTATATCCCGGTGAACCTTCGTTTTATGTGAGAAGAGAAAAAAGACTGGTCACCGGATCCGGAAGCGAGGAGACCAGATATGTCCAGTATAATTATTACTTCATCCAGATAAAAAATGTTTTTTATCAGATGCAGGATAAAAATTCCCTGCTGGATGTTTTAAAAGATCAGAAGGATGTATTAAAAAAATATATCAGGGCCAACAAACTTAATTTTAAAAAAAACACGGAGACTTCATTATTACTTACAACAATTTATTATTCCCAGCTAAAGCACTGAAATGATATCGATCCGTTGCTGCTTATTTTTCATTTTGTGTATGTCTTTTTTGAAGCTGTCGGCTCAAGATAAAAAACTCATATCCGGAAATTTTACCGGGTACCGCTTCCCCCAGTTCGTTCGTGAAATTGAAACACAGACTTCCTATCATATTTACTACGATTCAACAGAAACAGATAGCATCGAAATAACCCTGAATGCAAATCAGCAAACCCTTCAGCAGGTTTTAGATATCATTTTCAAGAACACCGATATTCATTACGCATTGGGAGCCGGGAACAGTGTATTCGTAAGCAAGCGGTACAGCATACAAACAAGCCTGCCCAAAAATTTCTTTGATCCACGGAAATCGGACGCCGACACCAGCAACCGACCCGCAAGCAATGCCGAGGAAGTACTGGCTCCCAAATCCAACCTGAAGATATTGCCGGAGAACAAATTGTTTGATATCGGCGCAAAAAATGGAAAGTCTGCTTCAGGCAAACCCACCGTTGCCGGATATGTGCGTGACGTGAAGACGGGTGAAGCCATTATGGGCGCCAATATATCCGTCGATACACTTTCCATATCAAAAACAACGGACCAGTTCGGCTACTACAGTCTTACTCTTCCAAAGGGTCGTCATATTATACGGGTAAGCAGTGCGGGCATGAAAGACACCCGGAGACAGGTGAACGTCTATAGCGATGGCACCCTCAATATTGACCAGGATGAATTTGTCGCCAGCCTGAAGGCTGTAATTGTTTCGGCAGACAAGACGTCCAACACCCGGAGTGTGCAGATGGGCGTGAGTAAAATGAATATACAGACCATCAAACAGGTGCCGGTTGTTTTTGGTGAAGCCGATGTTTTAAAGGTGTTGCTCACGCTTCCCGGTGTCACATCCGTGGGGGAAGGAAGTAACGGCTTCAATGTCAGGGGTGGGGCTGCCGATCAAAACCTGATCCTTTACAATGACGCCACGGTTTATAACCCAAGCCATTTATTTGGATTTTTCTCGGCCTTTGATCCGGACCTTGTGAAAAGTGTTGAACTATATAAAAGCGCCATCCCCGAAAAATATGGCGGCCGACTATCTTCTGTTCTGGATGTTGACGTAAAAGATGGTAATAATAAAAAATGGACCGGGTCTGCAGGTATCAGTCCGCTGACAAGTAAGTTCAGTATTGAAGGACCCATAAAAAAAGAAAAAACATCAGTGATCGCCGGATTCCGGACAACCTATTCCGACTGGCTCCTGAAACAGATCCCAAGTTCTTCCTATAGTAACAGTACGGCCGGTTTTTATGATGCCAGCGTACATATCAGCCATATCATAAACCCAAAAAATTCCATCTACTTAACAGGATATTTAAGCAGTGATAAATTTAACCTGGACGGCGACACCACATATGCTTATGCCAACCGGAATGCAAATATTAAATGGAAACATATTTTCAGTAATTCATCCTACGCCGTTTTTACGACCGGAATCGATCACTATGAATATTCCGTGACCAGTACCCAGGTTCCGATCAATGCATATAAACTCAAATTTGATATTAACCAGGGTTATCTGCGTGCAGACTTCAGTTATTCTCCTAATAATAAACATACGATCAGTTACGGACTGAATTCCGTGTACTACCAATTACACCCGGGCACACAAACACCCGTTGGTTCGAAATCCCTGGTTCAGACAAATACCGTTCAACAGGAACAGGCGCTTGAAACTGCCCTGTACCTCGGCGACCAGTATACCATTTCACAAAAATTTTCCGTAAGTGCGGGTCTGCGGTATAATATTTATAATTTCTTAGGGCCCAGCAAGGTGCTGCAATATGTGCCCGGTCTTCCCAGAGAATCCTTCACTGTAACGGACACTGTTACTTACCCCAGTGGAAAAATTATAAAAACATACGCGCTTCCTGAAGTGAGATTGTCTGCCAGGTACTCGATCGACAATAATACATCCCTGAAGTTCAGTTTCAATACCATGGCGCAGTTCATTCACGTGATTTCCAATACGACCAACATCTCTCCGACAGATATCTGGAAACTCAGTGATCCGAATATCAAACCCCAGCAGGGCCAGCAGGTGTCCCTGGGCTTTTACAAGAATCTTAGTTCAAATACGATCGAGACCTCGATTGAAGTCTATTATAAAAGAATGCAGAATTACCTGGACTATAAAAGTGGCGCCAGTCTTCTGTTAAATCACCACATCGAGACAGACGTTTTTGAAACTGAGGGTAAGGCATATGGCGTAGAGTTCCTTTTAAAGAAGAATACCGGTAAACTGAATGGATGGATCAGCTACACGTATTCCAGGACCTTTCTTAAGCAAGACGATCCGCTGGCCGGCGAACTGGTAAATAATGGCAATTATTATCCCGCCAGTTTTGACAAACCCCATATGGTAAATTTTATCGGCAACTACCGGTTCTCACACCGCTACAGCATATCGCTCAATGTTATCTACAGCACCGGAAGACCCATTACACTGCCACTGGCGATCGTGCATGTAGGCGGCGCTGCGACCTTATATTATTCTGATCGGAATCAATACAGGATTCCGGATTATTTCAGAACTGATATTTCTGTCAATATGGAAGGCAATCACAAACTGAATAAATTATCACACAACTCCTGGTCAGCCGGAGTTTATAATCTCACCGGCCGGCAGAACGCCTATTCAGTTTATTTCGTCCAGGAAAATGGAAAAGTAAAAGGTTACCAGCTTTCGATTTTTGGTACCCTTATTCCATTCATTACTTATAATATTAAATTTTAGGATCATGCGGGAGGGAAGGATGAAATATTTTTTGATTGCCATAAATATTTTCAGCACCACGATGTGCCGGAAGCCCTTTGAACCCCCCGCCATTAAGGCAAGCAATCATTTTCTTGCTGTCGACGGTATCATCAATACCGGTGCTTTCAGTTCCACCAGCATAACGCTTTCCCGTTCGTTGAACCTGCTGGATTCCGTTCCCAGTATCCCCGAACTGAATGCGCAGGTCCAGATCCAGAGCTCGTCAGGAGCCATTTTCCCATTGGCAGATACAGGTTCCAACGGAACGTATGTGAGTGTCCCGTTAAACCTCGATCCAAATCAGAAATATCAGCTTTCGGTCACCATCAGCAGCGGCAGTAACTATTTATCTGATTTTGTAACGCCTAAAACCGCACCTCCGATTGATAGCATAACCTACCTGATCGCAAATAACCCGGTTACCGGTGATGATCAGTTGGTTGTTTATATAAATTCGCATGATCTGACAAACAATACGCGGTACTACCGATGGGACTATACGGAAACCTGGCAGCATCAGTCAACCTATGAAACAATTTGGGGACTCAAAGACGGACTAATCTATCCGCTGGGGCCGGGCGAAAGCACATTTAATTGCTGGTCAAACGCGCCGTCAACGAATATCCTTTTGGGAACTTCGATTGCACTAAGTCAGGATGTCATCAGCGAGGTACCGATAGCCAGTTTTCAGAAAAATGACCCGAGGCTGGATGTCGAATACAGTATGCTGGTCCGTCAATACCCACTGGATTTTAATGCTTATACCTATTGGATCACGGTGCAAAAGAATTCTCAGCAACTCGGAGGACTTTTTGATCCGCAACCTGCGCAGATTCGGGGAAACATGCATGGTGTAACGAATCCGGCTGATCCGATACTTGGATATATAACTGCTTCTTCTGTGCAGGAGAAAAGGATTTTTATCAATAATCCGGGATGGATATCCCCGAAGCCTGAATGTCCGATGAAAACGATTCCGACAGATCCATCCAATGAATTTATTTATACGTTTGCGGATACGAGCTACGCACTATATCATTTTATATCGGGGCCGCCGCCTATCATGTTGTTGACGTGGAAATCATGCCTCGATTGCCGGATCCAGGGAGGCTCAACCACACAACCACCATTCTGGCAATAAAATATTTTACATGAAAAGATGTGTTGGTTTTTTTATTGTATTACTAAAGGTCGTCAGCCTTTCTGCCCAGAATCAACTGGCCGATAACCTGCAGCAGGCATTCAATAATTACCAGTCCGGTGCACCACAGGAAAAACTTTTTGTGCATACTGATAAAACCTTTTATCTGGCCGGTGAAACCATTTGGTTTAAAGTGTATGCGGTGGATGCATCTTTCCACAGGCCCCTTGGAACAAGCAGCATCAGTTACATTGAAATCTTAAACAGAGACCTTAAACCGGTTCTGCAAAGTAAAGTCTCCATGATGAACGGGAGCGGGAATGGTTCTCTCACACTCCCCGGCTCCATAATTACCGGGAATTATATTTTCCGAGCTTATACCAGCTGGATGAAAAATTTCTCTCCTGATTTTTATTATGAACAAACACTTCATGTTGTAAATACGCTGAAACAACCAGTCATCGTTTCTATATCGAAACCGCCGGTTTCAATTCAGTTTTTCCCGGAAGGCGGAAATGAAGTAGCTGGCTTTTTAACTAAAATTGCATTTAAAGCGCTGAACGATGATGGTCGCGGCCTGGATTGCACTGGTATCATCATCAATCAGAATAACGATACCATTACCAGGTTTCAATCTCTGCATAACGGGATGGGGAATTTTCAGCTGAAGCCGGAGAAAAATTCCAGCTACTTTGCACTCGTTCGAGTCAACGACAGTTTAATAAAACTAAAATTGCCCGATGCCGAAGATCACGGATTCATAATGAATATTTCAGAAGAGGAAACCGGGAAATTAACGGTCGGTGTAAGGGCCACCCCTGAATTCAACAATACCAATGTATACCTCTTTACGCAAACAAATCAAAGGATAAAAAATATTCAGACCAAAGTAATTACAAATGGAGAAACCAGTTTCCAGCTGGACAAGAAAGACCTTGGCGATGGCATATCCGGCATCACACTATTCAACAATCTTCGGCAGCCGGTTTGCGAAAGACTGGTTTTTAAAAGACCTCTTGAAAACCTTTTCATACAGGCGAAAACAGATCAGGCAGTTTATGATTCCAGGAAACCGGTACAGATCGAACTTTCGACGAGTGACAATAACAACCTGGCAGTGACAGGAAACTGTTCCCTCTCCGTTTTTATGATCGATTCCCTGCAACATATCCCCGAGCAAAATATCGTTTCATACCTGTTTCTGAGTTCGGACCTGAAGGGTAGAATAGAATCTCCGGAATATTATTTCACAAATATTGATAAAAAGACGGATGAAGCGCTGGACAATCTCCTGCTAACGCAGGGCTGGAGACGATTTAAATGGAACGATATCTTCGAATTTAAAAAGCCATTTTTCGAATTCCTGCCGGAAGTTGAAGGGCCCGTCGTAAACGGCAGGATAGTAAATAAATCAACAGGGACTCCCGTTGCCAGTTCAGGTGCCTACCTGAGCATTCCCGGAAATGATTTTGCGTTCAGCAGTGCAACCAGTGATGCACAGGGTATTGTTCATTTCGGATTTAAAGATATTTATAAAAACAATGCTATCGTTGTTCAGCCTGCCCAGCAGAAAGATTCCAACTACAGGGTGGATATCAGTAACCCCTTTTCTGATAAATTCTCTTCCGGCTATATTCGCTCCCTTGTTCTGTCAGGCGATCAGGCAAATGCTCTTCTGAACCGAAGCATTGGAAACCAGGTGGAAAATACATACGGAACCGATAAAAAGCACCAGTTCGTAGTCATGAATGCGGATACTACGTCATTTTATGGTAAGCCCGACAAGCTATATAACCTCGATGATTATACGCGGTTTCAGACCATGGAAGAAGTGTTGAGAGAATATGTGGAGGATGTGCGTATAAGAAAGGAAGGCAATAAATTTATCTTTAAAGTGAGAAACCGTTTATTCGGAACATATTTTGAAGAAGACCCATTGATTTTACTGGATGGTATACCGGTCACCGATGCATCTAAAATTGTAGCCCTGGACCCGCTGAAGGTCCAGAAGATTGAAGTAGTAATGCACAATTATTATATTGGGTCGTCCAGATTTGAGGGTATCGTGAATGTAAAATCATACAGCGGGGAACTTGGTTCCACGCAAATAGATCCAAACTCGCTGGTTGTCGAATATGAAGGCCTGCAACAACAGCGTGAGTTTTATTCACCCACGTACACTTCCCGCGATGAACAGGACAGTCATTTGCCGGACTTCAGAAATGTTTTGTACTGGGATCCGGAAATCAGAACCGGTCCCAATGGGAAAACCCATGTATCTTTTTATACTTCTGATCTGAAAGGCAAATTTGCGGTTATCATACAGGGAATCTCTGCAGAAGGTTTACCAGGGAGAATTGCCACCACTTTTGAAGTAAGCGGTTCAAATTAGATCATTTATTTTTGAATTGAATAACCATCGTACTGTCGTTGTTCCTGGCAAGGATAAATGCCTCATTTCCTCCGACATTTAATTTCCTGATATGCCTGACCTGTCCTCTGATTTGGGGGCCATTCAGACTTTCCGTACTGAACGATCCGTTTCCATGATTTATCAATAGCGTGGCATAATCCGCATCATACCTTCCCATTTGAATATTATTCTCATAATAATTTCCTACGAGTAAAATATCCGGCAGGCTGTCCCGGTTTGCGTCGACAACTACCGCATCCCGGTAAGATGACAATTGCGCCTCCCAGGGCATGGGTATAACATCAAAATGAAGATTACCACGATTCATCAGAATTGCATTGGAAAAATAATTCGCCGTAAACACGTCCGCCTTATCCAGATCGTCTTGTGAAAAAATATCAGTGAAGGTTGCCTTTGCAAAATCCTCTGCATATAAAAACTTCTTTTTTAACCCAGGTAACTGTCTTTCCAATTCATCTTTATTTGCAAATGGCATTTCATGTCCGCCCAGATAATACGACAGGATCTGATCCTGTTTACCGTTTTTGTCAAAGTCGTAGTAATACAGACGAACAGGCTCTTGTTCAGTAGCCTTTAACCGGCTGTTCAAACCCAGGTTTCCGGCAATCAGGTCTATTTTTCCGTCGTTGTTCAGGTCCACCGGTAAAATAAAATTCCACCAACCCTTCTTATCCGTAAGTTCCCTTTTTTCGAATATGCCTTTATGGTTTATAAAAGCCTCTATGCCTCCCCATTCCAGCGACACAATCAAATCTTTCTGACCATCCCCGTCAATATCGAACCATATGGCATTCGTGATAAATCCAATATTGGAAAGGCCGGGCGCCACCTTGTCCGTCACATCAATAAATTTCCCCTTCCCATCATTCAACAGGAGATACGACCTGGGTATCTTTCCGTAGTTAAATGGAACGGATCTGCCTCCGATAAATAAATCCGGGAATCCATCCCCGTTAAAGTCAAGGGATACCATTGAAACAGAATTTGTGAAGAGGCTGTCAAAAGCTGTTTGATCCCGGGTGAATATTCCCTTACCATCATTCAGATAGATCCTGGGTTTGAGTTGTTCGTCTGTGCCGTAGAATTCATTTCCCCCGTTGGCGATAACCAGGTCGGGAAAACCATCGTTGTTGATATCTGCCACACAGGAAGCAACATATTCAAAGTTCGTATCGGTTTCTAAACCGGGCTGAACAGTTTTTATGAATTTCCCGGATTTCTGTTGAAGATAAACAGCACTTTTCCCAAGCCTGGAGGCGCCGATAAAAACATCATCCAGTGAATCGTGATTAAAGTCTGCGACGATCAACGACGGACCTTCTGTCGACAGCATATGTGGGATGAGTGGCTCCCGTTCAAATTCATGAAATGCGTTTTCCTTATGTTTGTACGTAATGCCGGTTTTGGCGGTAATATCTTCTACCGGCCTTGTTTTATTTTTCCAGTGATTTTTTAATACTGCATAGTCAAACTTCGGAAGCCCTTTCTGATAAGAATATTGAATAATACTGTTCAGCGGTTTCAACTGAACAGTCTGATAGCTGTTATCCGGCCAGATCAGGAATGCCGAATCAACGACCGTTTTATCCAATCCGATATGTACGGGACCTTCCACACTGGAAAGAAATCCCCTCACCGGGTATTTTTCATATGTGCGTATCCCGCCGTTCGCATAGATCACGATTTTGGATCCGAGTGCATTGATATTTTTCTCAGGGCCCTTTAATTTGATCTCAACAAATGCCTTATCCTTTTGATCGTTACTTTTATTTTCATAGAGCAGGGCGGGATCCTCAATATTATTGACTACCACGTCCAGATCACCGTCGTTGTCAAAATCCGCATACACGGCCCCGTTAGAATAAGTATCCGGATTGTTACCGATTGCTGCGCCGACGTCTGTAAACTGAAGATCAGGGCCATTCCTGAAAAACCGGTTGGGTATCTTGATTTGCGGAAAACGGTCGATCAGATTCATATCTTTTTCATCAAGACCCGTCGATTTCATTTTCTCCTGTAAATCCACGTTTGATATAAAATTGATATAGTCAATATCATTCAGCCTTTTAGGAATACCATTCGAAATAAAAAGATCTTTATTTCCGTCATTGTCAAAATCGAAGAACAGCGGAGACCAGGACCAGTCAGTAGCGGAAATGCCCGAATACAAACCGATTTCACTGAACGTGCCGTTACGCCTGTTCAACTGCAGGTTGTTCCTCGTATACTGGTAGTTATATCCATAACCGATTTTAAGGTAAAAAGTTTCATAATTGTCTTCCCCCTCCGATCGCTTCAGGATGTAAGGATCAGACGGCAGCATATCCATGCTGATGATCTCAGGAAATCCATCGTTATTGATATCGGCTACATCCACACCCATCGTAAACTGGCTGGTGTGCATAATGTGATCATTCAGCTCTTCTTTAAAATTTCCGTTGTGCTGATTGATATATAAATAATCATTTTCCTGGAAATCATTTCCAACATACAGGTCCGGATAACCGTCAAGATCAATGTCAGATACACTCACACCCAATCCGTATCCGATCACAGAACTATGTATTCCTGCTTCCCGGGTTACATCGGTAAATTTATTATTACCGTCATTCCGGTAAAGCCTGTCCCCGGAAAGAGGATTAACGGCTGCAAGCCTGTCCTGGCGCGGGCCGAACGTTCCATTCTGATGAATTGAATGATTCAGCAGGTACATATCCAGGTCTCCATCCATATCATAGTCAAAGAATACCGCCTGAGTGCTGAACCCGGAAAAATCAAGTCCGTATTCTTTTGCTTCATCCTTATAATAAGGCACGCCGTTTTTATCAATACCCTGGCAAATGAGGAGTTGATTGTGGCTATGCAGGGTCTCGTGATTTCCAACACGGCAGATATAGATATCCATAAGGCCGTCGTTATTGATATCAACTACCGAAACGCCGGTTGACCAGGCGCTATCCATTGGAATGTGCGCTTCTGCAGTTACATCTTTAAAATGAAGATCCCCGATATTGAGATATAGCCTGTTGGACACCTGGTTGGCCGCAAAGAAAATGTCCATCTTACCATCGTTATTAAAATCAGCCACTCCAATACCACCGCCATTATAGAAATACATGTATTTGAATACATTGAATTCCTGTGTCGGCGTGAGTTTGTTGGAGAAATCGAGGCCTGTACGTTGTGCATTGAGGGTTTCAAACAAAACGGGCGTTTTCGCTACCTTTTCTTTGCAGCTGGTAAAAAAAACGAGCCAGCATGCAGCCAGTAAAGACGTATGGCGCAACCAATGTTTTTTATGCATAATAGAACTGACTTCGTTTCACTTTTTATTTTCTAAATTCATAAAGAACAGGATACTCATCATTTACAAGAAATAAAAGCCTTTTTCCCTTCTGCCCGTTAATCTGTGCGATATCCCGAACCTGTCCCCGTATTTCCAGTCCCGATTTTGCATTCCCCATAAATGAGAAATTGCCTTTCCCGTCATTCAGCAAGATATCTCCAAAACTCCCATCCAGCCGGCCAAATTGTGGAAGGAAGCCAAATTCATTTCCTCCTAAAACCAGGTCCGGGAATCCGTCACCGTTCAGGTCTGCACATTGAATGGCATTTACGGATGAGAACTGCACCATGGTCGGAAGTCTGTGAACGGCAAACATTCCATTTCCCATATTGATCGCAACAATGCTTGAACAGTAGTTAAATTTTTTAACCTGTGAAGTCTTTATAAGCGCTTCCGGAAGTAGGTCCTGGATAGATTTTTTTGCAAACTCCCCATGCTTCAGATTTTGTTTTTTAAGAATGGGCATCTGAAACTCCATGTCATGTTTTAAAAATACCGGCATGTCTTTGCCATCAATCGTCCTGCTCAGGATATTATCCATATTACCATTCTGATCATAATCATTCACCCAGAGTTTCACAGGTCTCGCTGAATCGGGATGCAGATAAAAATTTTCTCCGATATTTCCCAGTATCAGATCCATTTTCCCATCGCCATTCAGGTCTGCCACATCTACCGACTCCCACCATCCAAACAAGTCTTTTAAATTGGTATTCACTTCCTCAAAATGATCTGCTCGGAAATGAAAGATTCGCGGGCACATCCATTCGCCGGCGATGATCAGATCCTTATCGGGACCGCCCATAATATTAGCCCAGCAGGCACTTGTAACCATTCCGATGTGAGCGATATCGGGGTTTTTGGTTTGAGCGATATCTGTAAAATGTCCTTTGCCATCATTTACATACAGATAACTGGACGGCGAACTACCGTATTCCCTTGGAACATCCCTTCCTCCGATAAAAAGATCCTGAAATCCGTCGTGATTAAAATCATACGCAATGGCAACAGCCGTATTCACACCATTCAGGTTATTCCCGAAAGCACCCGCATCCAACGTAAAGTTACCGTGACCGTCATTTTTAAACAGACGGTTTTGCATCTGACGACTGAACGGCTGGCTGTTATTTCCACCCGGCCCAACAAATAAATCCAGATCTCCGTCATTATCCGCGTCAAAAAAAAGTACGGCTTCGTCTTCGAAATCAGAAAAAGGAAGGAATCCGGGTTCTTCTTTTTTTTCAAATTTTCCGGATGCTGTTTGCAGGTATAACTGTCCCGGGTGAACAGAAGTCCCACCAATATAAACGTCCTCCAGTCCATCTCCGTTTACATCACCGACCGCTGCCTTAGGTCCCTCACGGGAAAGCATTTTGGGCACGTTATGTTCATAATAAAAATCTACATTGTTGTCCTCTGTGTGTTTATCAAAATTTGATTGAACGAGCCTAAGCAAAGTAGAATCCGGTATTCTTTTACTGGCAGGAACAGGGATCGGTTTTGATTCCGTTTCCTCAATGCGGTATAATGTATCAAGCGCCGGATGATCGAATTTGACGGCGGTTCTGTCGGGCCAGGTTACAATCATCGAATCCACCTGCGTTAATTTTCCCAGACCGATAATTTGTTTGTAATCCATGGACGACTGGAATCCGCGGCTTGGGATCAGTTCCCTGTAAAAGATCTGTGTACCCTGGTAAACTTTTATTTTGCTTCCGATGGCAAACGTATTGTCGCCTTTTCCTTTTAACTGGACTGCTATATAGTTGTTCCGGTTTAGTTCGCGCGCATTATTTCTGTAAATAAAAGCGGGTCCATTTTCATTATTAATAATCAGGTCCATATCCCCGTCATTATCCAGATCGGCATATGCCGCCCCGTTTGCAAAAGATGATTGTGTAAATCCCCAGTTGAGGCTTTCGTCAGAAAAACCAAGATTTCCCATATTGCGGTATGCCTTATGCACCATCGGGTGAACCGGCACATGTTTCAGAATTTCGTCTGCCGCTTCTTTCTTGCCACTCAAAACCATTTTTTGTAAAACATCGTTTGCAAAGAAATCCATGAAATCCAGGTTCGTCACGTCTTTATTGACTCCGTTGCATACATAGATATCGCTGTACCCGTCGTTGTCCATATCGAACATCAACGCACCCCAGCTCCAGTCAGTCGCAGAAACTCCGGCGTAATTGGCGATATCAATGAATTTTCCATTTTGATTATTTAATTGCAGGCAATTCTTTACATACTGATGATAAAATCCAGCTTTCAGTTTTGCATTATACAAATCAATATCATCGAAGGCGCCCAGGGTCTTCAGACGATAATCGTCTTCCGGAAGCATGTCTGTAGTAAAAATCTCGGGGTAGCCATCGTTATTGATGTCTGAAATATCTGCGCCCATCGATGAGAAACTGGTATGCCCAAACCAATCCTCCATTTCATCTTTGAATGTTCCGTCTTTCTGATTTATGTATAAATAATCCCGTTCGTAGGAGTCATTGGAAACGAATACATCAGGATAACCATCACCATTGATATCACCGACTGAAACGCCCAGGCCAAAGCTTATAAGGCTCCCGTGAATCCCGGCAGCTTTGGTTACCTCTGTAAAATGGCCGTTGTCATTCCTGTACAGATGATCTCCACCCCCTTTCAAAAAATTTGCTACGGGCCAATCCTGGTCCGGCAGATCCCGCCTGTTAGAATTGTTGAGTGTATTTACAGGTATCGGGCTGTTATCAATCATGAAGCAATCGAGGTCTCCGTCGTTGTCATAGTCGAAAAAGGAAACCTGGGTTGTATAAGCAGAAATGTCAAGACCATATTTAGCCGCAGACTCTGTAAAAGTCAGGTCATGGTTGTTAATATATAACTGGTTTTTCCTGTGGCCGGAACCCATATGTCCTGAATTACACACATAAATATCCAGCCACCCGTCGTGGTTGATATCTACGAACACAACACCGGTGCTCCACATACTGTCCTGTACAATACCCGAACGTTTTGTGATGTCTTCAAACTTAAAATTTCCCTTGTTGAGATATATCTTGTTATCCCCCATATTGGAGGTAAAAAAAATATCGGGCAGGCCGTCATTGTTTAAATCACCGGCTGCAACTCCACCGCCATTATAAAAGTTTCGGAAAAGGAAGCTGTTTTCCAGGTTACCATCCACCACCTTGTTATTGAAGTCAATGCCGGTATTTTCTACCAGCTCAAACAGAGGCTGGGCGTTTCTTTGCTGCTTACAGGATACGATTAACAATAAACTGCAAAAAGAAAAAGAAATGACATACCGGGAAAAACGATTCATATTGCAGAAGTCCATGAATACTTCTTTCTGTTGAAACATGCAGGATGGATAAAATTACAAAAGGCCATTATAAAATAATGGCCTTTTGATATAAATATGAAAGCTTTATAAATTAATATCCGGGATTCTGTTTCAGGTTTGGATTTACAGCCAGCGCCTGGTTTGGAACCGGGAAAACAAGATACGTAGCGGCGTCTGATGGTTTATACTGCCATAGTGAATTGAACACACCGAAACGGATCAGGTCAGTTCTTCTGAGTGATTCCCAATACAGTTCGCGACCGCGTTCTCCTAACAGACAATTCGGATCATCCACTACACTGGTTCCACCCGGAGGAGGAGTAGTCGGATTTAATGGCATGGAAGCAACTGCAGACGCACCTCTTGCTGCTCTGAGCTGGTTAACGAGAGCCACTTCCTTTACAGGATCCGGAGTTGCCTGACGCATATACGCTTCTGCAACCATCAGCACAACTTCAGGATAGCGCATCCAGGCCATCCAGTTTCCCGGGTTGGAAGAATAATACTTGTCTTGATTTGCTACTGAAAAATCCGGTACATATTTGGCAACACGAATACCTGTTACTTCCAGGTTTGTTCCAGCTTCGATCATGTTTGCAGCAATTGTCGGATCGAAAGCCAGCGGATTACCCTTTCTGTCTTTCAGCGCATTACCATTCTGATCGAACTGCTGACCCACAAGGAATCCTGGTCGGATACCAGACATAGCAGTTGTTAAAGAATCAGATAACCTTCTCCGTCCGATTCTTGTATCGATCACTGTATCATTCAGGGAGTAATTCGTTGTTCCGCCAACAGAGAAGCTGTTATAGAAATCACCGGTCGTTGAAAATCCATTCCATCCTGCATTAGGAGCCTGGCCAACCCACTCATTATAATGAAATCCCATCATCCAGCGTGTGTTCAAAGACGGGTTATTAACCGCCAGTCCGGAAGATGAAGGGAAGCCCCAGATGAGTTCGGTGGAGTTTCCGTTTGTTCTGTTGAAATTTGCAAAGTATTTCGACATGTAAGAATACTTAGCGCTGGTAATAATCTGATTGCCCAGAGTAATCACCTGTTGCATATCAGCATCATCAAAAGTCGGAGCGGCCCTGTTATTGAATGCACCCCGGTTGAGATAACATCTCATCAGAAGTGTTTTACATGCATCCGGGTTAGCCGAAGTGGTTCCATTTGTAGCGCCTAAATCGGGAAGGGCAGCATTCAGTTCATCAATGATAAATTGAATAGCGGTCGGACCTGAAAACACTTTTGGAGCATTCAGGAGAGTATCACCCGGATTACGGAAAGGGAACTGGTTGTAGATATCTAGAATGTAATACAACGCGAAAGCCCTCAGGAACCTGGCTTCAGCTGCCTGTTCTGCGGAAGGTTTAAATGCAAGTACATTGGTTGCATCAAAGTTCATTTTGTTCAGGTTATTATAAACCGACAAAACCTGGCTATGATCCGCATTCCATGTATGGTTATGCACTACGCGCCATACCCCATTATCATCCCAGTCGCCACCCCTCGTTGGAACCAATGATTCATCGGTGGAATTTTCTTCCAGAGAAAATACCTCACCCTGATCACTGATAAACGGAGTGATCATATCATTATACGCAGACTGCAACAGCAATCCTACACCTGCAGGCCCCAGCGCAGCCGCTGCCTGAT
>Ga0066787_10000056_pt1 | contig 16133 bp, 15 predicted proteins | sample OrgsoiDNA2013047_FD_70942 | JGI IMG/M metagenome (GOLD analysis project Ga0066787, IMG submission 70942) | Permafrost soil microbial communities from the Arctic, to analyse light accelerated degradation of dissolved organic matter (DOM) -... | ecosystem: Environmental > Terrestrial > Soil >...
AAAAATACCGGTTATTTTTTTTAGCGCCAACGAATATGTTCAAGATCTCGCAACTGAAGCAGGTGCCGAATTATATCTCCGGAAACCATTTGATATCAACGACCTGGAGAGATTGGTTTCCGACGCAATAGCTCTTCACCGTCAGACCGACATCAGCGAAATCAGATAACGGGTTATTCCTTCCGTGGTCAATGATTCGTCAATCTTTGACTTCTGACTTGCTTTTCTCGGCATGTAATTCACGGCGGCATCTTCTGGATCCTGGATGATCGTATAACCGCCCCGCTCTTTAATTACCCTGAGTCCTTCTGCCCCGTCATCGTTTGCACCGGATAACAGAATGCCCGTGAGGTTTTCCCCATAAGTGGACGATGCGGAAATAAAACTCGCATCAATACTCGGACGACTGAAATTTAATTTCTCTGAATAGTCCAGCGAAAAAGTTTTGTCTGTTTCAATCAGCACATGGTAATCTGCCGGAGCCAGGTAAACCTGTGAGGGCCTGATCTTTTCCTTTTCCTCTACCTCTCTCACGGGCAGATTTGACTTCAGTATGAGCAGGTCGAGCAAAAAGGAATCTGCCGAATTGCCCCGGTGTATGACCAGCAAGATTGGAACCGGATAGCGTACCGGAATATGACGCAAAACGTAACATATCACCTGCAGGCTGCCAGATGATCCGCCAATCACAACCAATTGTTTACTGTTTATTTCACTTTTCTCCATATTTTTTGTCTGGTGGCGCTTTGATGGAATTTGGATTCAATATTTGAAAACCGGAGAGACTCCCTGGAGCCCAGTGCAAGAAAGCCAAGCATTTCCAGGCTTTTGTCGAAAAGGTCCAGTACCCGGGACTGCAGGTTTTTATTAAAATAAATGAGGGTATTCCGGCAAAGGATCAGTTGAAATTCATTGAAGGAAGAATCAGCTACCAGGTTATGCGTGGCAAACGTCATTTTCTCCAAAAGCTTGTCATCGAATTTAACGAGATTATAATTTGCAGTATAATAAGATGAAAAATCATTTTTCCCGCCGGACAGGATATAATTTTCGGAATAAGATTTCATTTGGTTTGCCGGGAAAATGCCCGTTCTGGCTTTTTCAATCACCCGCGGATTAATGTCAGTGGCATATAATCTTGATTTTTGCAGTATGCCGGCTTCTTTTAATAGTATGGCCATCGAAAATACTTCTTCACCGGTTGAGCATCCTGCGTGCCAGATACGAATAAAAGGATGTGTGGCAAGCACCGGTATTACTTCGTCGCGAAGTGATTTATAAAACATCGGATCCCGCATCATTTCTGTAACGGTTACCGTCATCTCTTCCACCAGGCGTCTGAAATAATCCGGGTCCCTGAGTACCAGGTTCCGAAGAAAAATAAAATCCGGAATATGGTCAGTAATCATGAGGCGGTCTATCCGGCGTTTCAGAGAGGCTTCAGAATAGCCTGTGAAATCGTAGCCGTACTGATCAACCAGGTCATTGAGAAAAAGTTGTAATTCATCATCCCGGATTGACATGGTGACATGCTATTTTTCGTATAACCAAATACGTAAAAGTGAAATCAGCTGGTCAATATCAACCGGCTTGGAAATATAATCGGAAGCGCCCGCTTCTATGCACTTTTCACGGTCTCCCGACATCGCTTTCGCCGTGATGGCAATAATCGGAAGATTTTTTAAAGAAGGCATTTCCCTGATTTTTCGAATGGTATCAAACCCATCCATTTCCGGCATCATCATATCCATGAGAACAATATCCACCTGGGGGTTTGCCTGGATCGCCGCAAGCGCCTCATTGCCGTCAACAGCAGGAAGTATTTTCATTTTATGATTCTCCAGAATTTTCGTCAGTGAAAAAATATTCCGGACGTCATCATCGGCCATGAGGACCGTTTTATTTTTCAAAACTTCATCCAGCGATCCCAGTTTCAACGAACCGGAATCCGGTTTGTTTTTCAAACGCTGATCCACGATATGAAGGAATAACGATACTTCATCCAATATTCGCTGGTAAGAATGGGCCGTTTTTATCACAATGGAGTCCGCAAACTGCCGGATGCGTTGTTCCTCCGTTCTCGAAAAATTTTTCCCCGTAAAAACGATGATGGGAATATTCTCAAACCCGGGAGTGGATTTTATTGATTCCAGCCTGTCGTAATTTCGGATTTCCGGAAGGCCCATATCGAGAATCACACAATGGATACCATCTTTTTTCAATGCTTCGATACTTTCCGGAACAGTCCGGGTAATGGAAGATTGAACCTGGAAACTAGTCAGGTAATAACTAAGCGCCTGTGCGTGTTTGGGATTTTCTTCAATGATCAGCACTTTACTGTTTTCATCCTTGACCACCGATTCGATTTTCTTGAATATATCGGCCATCTGTTCATAAACGACCGGCTTATTGATAAAATCAATGGCTCCCCTCACTATACTTTCCTTTTTTGCCTCAAAGGAGGACATAACATGGATCGGGATATGCCTTGTGGCAGGATCCTTTTTTAATTCATCCATTACTTCCCAGCCGTTTCTAACAGGCAATTGTATATCGAGTAAAATACCCGTAGGGAAATAGGATTTTGCCAACCGAATACCTTCGTTGCCTTCCACAGCAACAATCCCTTTGTAATGCTGGCTCCTGGTGTAGTTGAGCAATGCGCTGGCAAAATGAGTATCATCCTCGATGATTAATAATATTCTGTCGCCAGGCAGGATATTATTACGGTCATCCGGTATGGATTTGGGAATCTCAGAAAGAGTCAGTCTGTCATGAACTCCGTTTCTTATAGGTTCGGGAATTTTTTCAATTACAGTTTTCGGAGTCACAGCACGTTCTTCGTCCAATATCCTTCTGACTGGAATACTAAGTGCAAACACGCTGCCTTCCCCTTCTCTGCTTTTTACAACAAGCTCTCCCTGAAGCAGCCGGCTCAGTTCACGGCTTATGGAAAGGCCCAGGCCCGTCCCGCCATATTTTCTCTTTGTGGATCCGTCTGCCTGCTGAAACGCTTCGAATATCAGTTCCTGTTTGTCTTCCGGAATGCCAATACCGGTATCTGCCACTTCAAATACAATGAACCGGTTGCCGGAATTTGCACCTGGCTTCATGCGCAACGTAACTGAACCTGAATTTGTAAACTTGAAGGCATTGGAAAGTAGATTTTTCAAAACCTGTTCAAGACGCATCCTGTCGGTTTCAATTTCTGATATTGTTTCAGGATCCGTCTCGAATGAAAGCAGCACTCCTTTTTCCCGTGCAACGGGTTCGAACATCATTTTCATTTCTGCTATCAATTGGTTAAGAGAAAGGAAAGAATAGTCCAGTTCCATTTTCCCGGATTCAATTTTAGAAAGATCGAGAATCTCGTCAATGAGTTCAAGAAGACCATTCCCTGAGCTTTGGATTACCTGGGCATATTCAACCTGGTCCTCTGAAAGTGATTTATCTTTATTTTCCGCCATTAACCGGGACAACAGCAGGATTGAATTTAAGGGTGTTCTCAGTTCGTGCGACATGTTCGCGAGAAATTCTGATTTGTACCTAGTGCTTTGAGCCAGTTCTTCTGCTTTTTTATGAATTTCGCTGTTTCTATGAGCGATCAATGCGTTTCTTTCTTCAAGTAACTTACTGCGCTCTTCCAGTTCGCGATTCGTCTGCGTTAATTCTTCCTGTTGAACTTTTAATTCTTCTTCTGATACCTGCAATCTTTCTGTCTGGACTTCCATTTCGTTGTTAATCATCTCCAATTCCTTTTGCTGGGATTGAAGCTCTTCTGCCTGTGACTGTAATTCTTCGAGTAAGTCATGCAAACGTTCCCGGTTTTGAGCCGTATTGACAGCAATACCAATAATATCTGAAGCACTCCGGATGAATTGCCTGTCTCTTTCTGTAAAAGGATATAAACTTCCCAGTTCAATGACGGCAACCAGTTTTTTTTCAAAAAGCACAGGAACGGTATAAACACCAGCGGGTTTCAAAGACCCGGTAGCGTAACTGATTTGAAGAGGAGAAGCGGATGTTTCATCTATCAGTATTTCATTTTGACTAATGGCTACTTCTCCGGCGACCCCTTCTCCGAAACGAATATTTTTCTTCCCCTGTTCCGGAAGAAAAGCGTATCCTGCAGAAAATGAAAGCGTTTGGTTACTATTATTCAGATACAAAGCGCCTACCGGACACTGGCAATAAGAGGCCAATGCCTGCAGTGATTTTGACGTGAGCAGTTGTACCGGCTGCTCACCCATAACGGTTTCACTGATGACGGCGGATCCGGTTTGCAACCATTCTTTGTCAGAAAGCATTTTAAATGAATAATCAAGGGAAGCAGCCATTTTATTAAGCGCTGCCGATAAGCTGCCCAGGTTATCTTTTTCCTCGTCATTGACACGGGTACCGTAATCTCCGGCAGAAATTCGTTCAGCTATGGTTCTGACGGTCTGAATCCGCTTGCCGATTTCAATATCTTTTTGCTGAAGATCCTGTTGTAGCTGAATGCGTAGATTGATGTCTTTTCTTATCCGTATATAAAAAAAGATGGCAATGATAATGGCTATCAGTGAGGATAAAATAATAATAACCGGCGTATACCGAGAGAAAGCAGCGAATTTCTGCGTCCTTACTGAAAGCAGTTCTAGTTCTGCATTTTTCATTTCGCTGACTTTAGACACAATGGAATCCATAAAAATTTTCCCCGACATCAGTTGTTTTGTATCTATAAGGTTTGTTTCCTGTTTAGCCTTAATCAGGGATTCCAGTCTGTTGAATCGTTTGTTAATGAACTCCCGTAATTGCACACATCTCACTTGTTGCGGCTGATTATCCACGGTGAGATTTTTTACTTTTTCCAGGGCCGTGAGAGATTCTTCAAACGATCCATGAAAAGGTTCCAGGTAGATCGGGTCGCCTGTTATCAGGAATCCGCGTTGTGCGGTTTCTGCTTCCTGGATAGGTGTTATAACTTCATTCAGGTTCGAGATGACTTCGTGTGTGTGATTCACCCATTGTGAACTAAGAAGAAGACTTTGAATGCTCAGGTATGAAGCGAAGGAACTCCCGAGTAAAATAAGTAAGGAAAAACCAAAACCAATGGCCAGGTTACGGGTCAAAGATTGTTTCATTCTTAGGGACTTTTAATTTTGGGCGATCTGATTCGCGACAGGTAATGAAAAATAGAAGGTGGATCCTTTGCCCGGTTCGCTCTCCAGCCAACACTTCCCACGATGCCGGCGAATGATTTCAAAACAAATATATAGCCCGATACCCAATCCCTGAAATCGCCTGGCCGTTTCTTCGACCCTGTAAAACTTTTGAAAGACTTCTGCCTGATTTTGTTTTGGAATGCCAATGCCGAAATCCCTGACAGCTACAACGAGGTTGCCGTTTTCAGTTGAACATTCTATTTCAATCATTTTGGCATCCGGTGAATATTTAATGGCGTTGGTAAGATAATTCAATATGACCTGCTCTAACCTTAGTTCATCTCCCAATAACAACACATCGCTTCCCCCCAAAATCCGGATCTCGTAATCCGGATAAGTCTGGCTGATCATTTCAACGGAGTCTTTTATCAGTTTTCCAAAGTTGAACAGGGACTCATTCAATTTCAACTTCCCGTTTTCAATGCGTGAGGTATCCAGAAGGTCTACAATCAGGTTATTCAGCTTGTTAATCTGTACAAGCGTTCGGTCTACATAAGCCCTCACTTTGTCGTCTTTGTCCAGTGATCGTTCCATCAGCTGAACGTAGGCTTTCAGGCTGGCCAGTGGTGTTTTCAGCTCATGACTGGCAATGCTCATGAATTCATCCTTTCTTTTTGAAGCGGCCTGGGCTTCCTGCTGAGCGGTTTTCCGGAACTCTATTTCCTTTTTCAGGCTGTCCTGCATTTCATTAAGTACCCTGTTTTGCTCATATAGCCGGTAAAAAGTCTTTACCCTCAATAATAAGATGTCCGGATCGATTGGTTTGGTAACGTAGTCAATACCGCCCGACAAATACCCTTTTGTGATATATTTTTTTTCTACGTTTATAGCCGAAAGAAAAATAATCGGAATGTCTTTGGTGGCGCTGTTACCCGCAAGCGCTTCGGCTACTTCGAACCCGTCCATACCGGGCATCTGGACATCCAAAATGATGAGTGCGTAGGAATTTTTCAACACTTTTCTCAAGGTTTCTTCCCCGCCAGTGGCCGTGTCGGTTGGAAAATCGTGAAGCTCCAATAAAGTTTTTAAGGTAAATATGTTCTCTGGCGAATCGTCCACAATCAGAATCATGTTATCCTATGAAATTTTTGGGCGATGAAGTTTAAAAATACGAAAGTCCTGAATGATATTCAGGACTTTGTATGTTTCCCTATCCTTAGACCAATGAATGCAACTCCTAATTTGAATTCAAATAATTTGCCACAAAAATATGATGCTGATTTAGATGTTTTTGATTCCTGATGTGGAATTTATTTCCCAAAGCGTCAATTTTGTAGATCTGTTTCCAATGTGATTCTATACACTGCAGATCAGTTTATACACTTCTGTGATATCAATATCCTGTAAATAAGGATACAATTCGCTTACATCTTCAAAACTTCGTATACAGATATAAAAAAAACGGGTCTTATGATAATAAATTTCTACGTAAAAATCATTCACCTGATAAAGGCTAATGCGGAAGCATCCATCATTCCTTTCAGCCAGGAACACGCCTTCGGAGGCAAGCACTTCGGTCTTTGTCATCCCGTCCATAAAATTGAAATCCCTTATATCCATAAAGAGGTTTTAAGCGTTCTAGCACCGGATTCCCGTTATTTAATTCAAATCACATACCGATATTGCAGGCCCGGGCACAGGATTATAAAATAGTAAAACAAAGAAAAATGGACGAACCGGTCCTCACGCTAACTCATAAGGAGCTGTTGAAAGCTGATAAAGACTATGAAAAAGCGGCAAATGCCGTCAATTTGGTCTATGTAAGGGATAATATGCCCGGAATTCACCGTTTCAAAAAAGGCAAGGGATTTACCTATCTCATGGAAGATTGCACCCTGAAAGACCGCCAACAACTGAAAAGAATTAAAAAACTGGCCATTCCGCCCGCCTGGACCGAGGTATGGATCTGCCCGCTGGGGAATGGTCATATCCAGGCAACTGGGCAGGATATCCGAAAAAGAAAACAATATCGATACCATGCTCTGTGGGCCCATGTGCGGAGTGAAACCAAATTCCACAGACTTTATGAGTTTGGTAAACTGCTGCCCCGTTTACGGGAACAGCTCGAATCGGATCTTCAGATCCGGGAACTGAACCAGGAAAAAGTGCTGGCCACCGTAATCAGCCTGATGGAAAGGACATATATCCGAATCGGAAACAGCAATTATGAGAAGCTTTATGGGTCATATGGGCTGACTACCCTCAAGGACAAACACGTATCGATCACGGGCGACCGTATGCGTTTTGCATTCCGGGGTAAAAAAGGCATTCAGCACGAAATTACCCTGAAAAATAAAAGATTGGCGAGAACGGTTGAGCAATGCAAGGACATTCCGGGAAAGGAATTGTTTCAATATTATGATGAAAACGGGAACAGGAGGATAATAGAGTCCGGTATGGTCAATGAGTATATTAAAAAATCGACCGGTAAGGATTTTAGCGCCAAAGATTTCAGAACCTGGGCAGGATCTGTTCATGCCCTGGAAACACTTTGTTCCCTTTCTGAAGTGATTACAGAGGCTGAAAGGAAAAAAAATATTGTTGCTGTACTGGATTCAGTCAGTAAAAAGCTGGGTAATTCAAGAGCCATTTGCAAAAAATATTATGTCCACCCGGGGCTTCTTCGTTTATATGAAGAAAATAACTTCTCTAAATATACCCGTTCGCTGGACCAGATCGAGAGTTCTGAAGACAGCTTTGGATTGACACCGTCTGAGAAAGTGTTGTTGAAGATCCTGAAGGAAAGTTGATTAAGCCCTTTCAAACTTTAGAATAAAATTTGATCCCTGGTTCAAGCCGGTTTGAACGTCAATTGAACCTTTGTGAGACTGGATAATGTTTAGTGTTGTTGCCAGGCCGAGTCCCAGGCCGTTTCTTTTGAACGTAAAATATGGTTCAAATAAATGAGGTAACGTTTCTTTGCTGATGCCTGTTCCGTTATCTTTTATGGAAACCAGATGGTGACCATTCTGGCTTGTTACTGATATATTAAGTTCTCCTTTGTTTTCATTCATCGCTTCAATGGCATTGACGATAATATTAGTAAAGGCGATTTGTAACTTCAGCGGGTCAGCCATAATATAGGCAGGCTCATTGGGATAGATGACCCTCCAGCTTACTTTTTTCAGGGTGATTCGATCGATGATGGTAGCGATGGATTCGTCCAGTATGTTTTGAAGGGCTCTTTTTTCACGTAAATTTTCCGGAGGAAGAGCAGAGGATCGTAAAAGTTCGGTGATCAGGTCGTTTATGCGCTTGCTATTGCGGCTGATGATATCCATATATACGGTTCCTGTTTCCGCGAGATTTTCCTGTGCGAGTTGTTCTATGGATAAATTGATATTGTTCAGCGGATTTCTGACTTCATGGGCCAGGGCTCTTATCAGCCGGTTTGCCGCTCCGAGTTTCTCCGCCTGCAGCGTTGCTTTTTCTGCTCTTTTAAGGTTTGTGATATCGTGTATAATTCCCTGGACATATAAATTATCATCCGCATCCATTTCCATTGAAAGCGATAATATGGATTGCAGCACTTCCCGGTCCCGGTTGATGAGTTCCACTTCGATATCTTCCACGTTTCCTTCCGTTTTCAGCAGACTATTGATGTGCAGCGCCTGATCAGGATTTAAAAAAAAACGATTCAGATCCAGGCTCATCAATTCTTCCCTCGAATAACCCAGCATGTCAGATGTAATGTCGTTCAGGTCTTTGAATACTAAAAGTTCATTAGTTAGAAAAACGGCATCTTTAGATCTTTCAAATATGCTTCTGAATTTTCTTTCATTCGACCGCAGGATTTTTAACGAACCGGCCCTTTCCAGGGAATACCGGATACAGCGTTCCAGCTTTTCAGTATTTAACTCCAGCTTGACAAGATAGTCGTATGCACCGGTCTGCATGGCCTGCAGGTCAATTTTCTGGTTGCCCATGCCCGTTAGTAAGATAAGTGGCTGTTCGCAGTTGTGTTCAAGAGCCTCCTTCATTAGCTCCAGGCCTGTCTTGACGCCCAGGTAATAATCGATAAAATAGATATCGTATCTGGCTTCTGTGATCGCATCAAGCGCCTCTTTATACCGGTAACACCAATCAATAATGAATTCCTTACCCCTTATTTTTTTTATATACTGGCTGGTAAGAAGAAAATCTTCCTCATCATCATCTATGATCAGAACTTTTATAGGCGTGTTTTCTGCGGTCATGGAGAACTTCAGGTTACAGAAATTGTTTTTTAAGGCGGATCATGCTAGTGATTTTTCATTTCTTCGTATAATGTCATTTTGTTGTAAAGCGTCTTTCTGTCAATTTTGAGTAACTGGGCCGCCTTGCTCTTGTTATAATTGGACTCCTTTAAGGCCTGCAGGATCATCTCATATTCCGCGTCGATGCTTGCCTCCTTGAGAGAACTTTCACTCAGGTTTATTTTTCCGTTTCCGGGTTTTGTTTCCGCAGCAGGAATGGGGACTGCATTTGAAGCGGCAGGCAGTTGATCAGCAAACTGGAGTTTGCTGTAATTGGATATCTCAAATGGAAGTGTCCGCGCTTCGATGGATTCACCTTCAGTCAGGAGCGTCGCTCTTTTAATCACATTTTTCAACTCGCGCAGGTTACCGTACCAAACATATTTTCTGAATATCTCTTCAACGTCAGGATCAAATCCCTTTACCTGTTTGCCCAATTCTTCATTTGTGGTATGAAGAAAATGAGTGGCAAATAACATGATATCATCTCTTCTTTCACGGAGTGGCGGAATCTCAATTGAGAATTCATTGAACCTGTGATAGAGATCTTCCCGGAATTTCCCGTTCCGTGTCGCATTCCATAACAACTCGTTGCTGGCGATCAGGATACGCACATCCAGATCGATATCCTTTGTTCCTCCTACCCTTCTCATTTTTCGTTCCTGAACCACCCGCAGGAGCGAAACCTGAACATCGTAGGGCAGGTTGGCCACTTCATCCAGGAAAATGGTTCCGCCATTTGCCAGTTCAAAACATCCTATCTTCTGATTCATGGCTCCGGTGAAAGAACCTTTTTCATGTCCGAATAATTCGCTGGCGGCGAGTTCCTTGGACAAAGCACCGCAATCAATGGCAATAAACGGTTTACTGCTCCGCTTACTATGTTTGTGGATCTCCGCTGCAATCGATTCTTTTCCGCTACCCGTTTCTCCGTAAATAATAACACTATAACTGGTCGGAGCAACCAGGGAAACCTGTTTTAATATTTTGCGGAAAGCATCAGAATCCCCGAAAATATATTTTCCTGAATAAGTTACGCCCGAATTGTCTTCTGTTGTTTTTGCGTTGTCTGCAACCTTTGATTTGGCCACCGGTTCTGTGCTGGTATTTTCACTATGTTCGATAGCCAGCTGAATGGTATGAATAATCTCATCAGGCAGCAGGGGCTTTGTGATATAATCATATGCGCCCATTTTCATCACTTTTACCGCCGTGCGCATGTCGCTGTAGCCTGTTATAATAATGACCGGCAGATCAGCATATTTATTTTTCATGCTTGTGAGCATTTCCATGGCATCCATATCACCCAGGCGGTAATCGCACATCACCAGGTCCGGTTGGTTAGCGTCGAGCCAGGCCAGTGCTTTCTTACCCGTATACATTTCAATTACTTCGTAACCCCGGCGGGTGAGGAACCGGTTTAACAGCAAACAAATGTCTCTGTCATCATCTATCACGAGAATTTTTTTCATAAACATTTAATTAGAAATTCTGAATTGTTTTGGTATGATTAAAAGAAAAGAGCTCTCATCTGGGCGACCGGAATGTTTAACTGATCGCGGTATTTTGCGATTGTTCTGCGTGCCACAATGTATCCTTTGCCGGAGAGGATATCTGCCAGTTGCTGATCGGTATACGGCTTCTTCTTATCTTCTTTCTCCACCACTTCTTCCACAATAGTCTGGATTACTTTATTGCTGATGATGGTCCCCTCTTTATTTGAAAGGCCTTCCGTAAAGAGATCCTTCAGCAGGATCATTCCAAATGGCGTGTCGGCATACTTGTTACAGGTAATACGGGAAACAGTTGAAATGTCCAGACCAACCATCTCAGCAATATTTTTTAATACCATGGGTTTTAGTTGCATGGTATCTCCATATTTAAAATATTCGGTTTGAAATTGTACAATGGCCTTGATCACTTTGAGCATATTTGACTCACGCTCGCGAATCGCTTTGATAAACCATTGTGCCGACGCCAGTTTGCTGCGCATATATTGACGTGTGCCGCGGTCAGTTGTTTTATCATTATCCATATGCTGTACAGTTTCCGCCCATGTCTGATTTACATGCAGGGAAGCAGAACGTTGTCTTGCGAGCGTCACCAGCACTTCATCTGCTTCCACTGTTATGATGAAATCAGGGAAAACCGTATTGTTTACCTGTATTGTATTGGTAGAGCCGCTGAAGGGACGGGTTTTTAGTGTTGCCAGCAACTGGAGTACTTCCTTTACTTCCCCATCCCGCATTTTCATGTCCCTTCTTATTTTTTCAATATTACAGGCATGCAGATCAGGAAAATGGTCCCTGACCAGTTCAATGGCTGACAAATACACGGGCTCCCTGCAAAGTTGTTTTGTAAGCTGGATATGAAAAAACTCTCCCAGGTTTCTCGAGCCGCAACCCAGCGGATCGAGATCCTGTAATTTCTTTAACACCGGTTCCAGCTCTTCTGCCTGCACCCATATATTTTGCTTGAATGAGATTTCTTCCGCAATACTTTCCAGGTCATGCGTAAGAAACCCACTTTCATCCAGGGAGTCCACAATAAAGTCCGCCAGTTTATATTTTGTCTCGTCCAATTCTATAAATCGGAATTGCTTTTTTAACTCTTCCCTGAAATCTAGTACTTCCGCAATCTGACGATCGGGCATTTTATCTGCCGGCAAATAATTTTCATATTCTGTCTTGTAATCCGGAATATCATCGTATCCATATTCTTCCCAGTTTTGAAAATCCTGAACACTCTCTTTTGAAAATTTGTCGTTCAGTGCGTCTTCTGAGTTACTGCTTTCCTCCAATGCAGGATTTTCATTGATTTCATCCTCAATCCTTTGTTCAAGGGAAAGAGAATCCAGGTGAAGGAGGTTCAGCAAGGCAATATGGTGAGGGAGGATCTTATGCTGTAGCTTTTGCGACTGAAGCTGGTTAAGCATGCGATTATCTTTGATTAGGCTTATGAAAACAAAAAAAACACCAGAAATTTTGCCTCTGAAATTGTCATTCACGCCATCAAAATAGTCATAATTGGGGAAATAATTCTACAAATTGGGGAATTATTATATTTAGCCCTTGGATTTATCGGATCCTTCCTTCTCAGGCTTGCTTTTTTCGGTTTCCTGCGTTTTCTTGTCATCAGCATCTTTTTTCTTCTTATCCTCTTCTTTTTTCTTCTTTTTGAAATAGCCCTTCAGAAGGAAATTATGTTTTGCAGCTTCCATATTTTCATTCAGGCCGGCTGAACCTCTTTTAAGATTGACCATGGTAGCGTTCAGATTATTACCAAGGCTGGAATCTCCCAGCAGCCTGGCAATAATTCCACGACCGTGATTCACTTTATAGGCCACTTCAGACAGTTGTTGTGTAATCAGGGCGGCATTATCGGCCGAGGTTTTCAAACCGGCCATAATCTGCTCCGTTTCAACCGGGGTGCGTGACACTAAAATTTCGTTGTCTTTTACAGGTTCCTGGTTGGTGGTGCCGGGGGATATTAATATGACCCGGTCTCCGACCAGACCATCAGATCCAATGCTTGCTGTCGCATCTTTCTTTATAAATCTCCGTACTTCGGATTTTATGCTCATATTCACCATAACAGACGTATCGGTGACCAACTGGATGCCCTCAACGGTTCCTACGGCGATGCCGCCGAAACGGATATTATTACCCACTTTTAATCCGCTCACATTGGTAAAAACAGACTTCAGCTGAAAGACTGAAACGAAAAGGTTTTTCTGTTTCCCTATAAAATATAATCCTAATACCAGAAGAACGAGTCCCGCCACCAGGAAGATCCCAAGTTTCCATGTAAGTCCACCTTGTTTTTTCATTCTGCTTATGTTTGTTATTTGTCTGCTTATTCGAAAAATGATTTTATCCAGGGATCGTTTTGGTTTGCCATTTCATCATATGATCCCTGGGCAATAATGGTTCCGTCCTTTAACATCACGACCCTGTCCGCGGTCATTTTAGCGCAGGTTATATCGTGGGTGATGATGAGCGACGAAATCTTATATTTCTTTTGCATATCCAGCATCAGATGGTTGATTTCTTTCGACGTCGCTGTATCCAGTCCCGTCGTAGGCTCATCATACAACATGATCTCAGGTTTCAAAATCAATGTCCGTGCAAGACCGATACGTTTGTTCATGCCTCCTGAAAGCTCCGACGGCATCATATCTCCGGCTTCCGGTAACCCGACATTCTCCAGCACTTCCCGGATCATGGCATCCATTTTTTCTTTACCCAGGTTTTTTCTGTGATGCCGGAGTGGAAACGCGAGGTTTTCGTAAACTGTCATGGAATCATACAACGCCCCGCTCTGAAATAAGTAACCTATCCTGATGCGGAACTGATTGAGTTCGTCGTAAGATATACCCGCCATGTCTTTCCCGAAAATGCATATCTCCCCTTCATCGGGATACAGGAGGCCAACCATGCATTTGATCAGGGTGGATTTTCCTGAACCTGACTTGCCAAGCACAACTACATTCTCGGCTTTACGTATCTCCAGATCAATTTCTTTCAAAACCTTTTTCTCGTTGAACGCTTTGCTCAATCCTTTAATCCTGACGACCGGATCCTGCTCTGTCGCTGTATCCATAATTATAAAATGTCCGTTATCTGGACCGTTATCATATCAATAAAAAAAATAGCCAGGGATGCCGTTACAACAGATGAATTTGCTGCCGTACCGACGCTGGCAGTTCCGCCGTTTACATTAAATCCTTTATAGCATCCGATGATTCCAATTGCTGTGCCGAACAGAATTGATTTTATAATGGAAGGAACCACGTCGATCCAGTCAAGTTTGGAAAGTGCCGCGTTGAAATAACTGCTGAGTGCCATATCACCATGAATATTATAAGCCAGGTAAGAAGAAAAAATTGAAATAGTGTCAGCAAATACCACGAGAAAAGGAAGAATAAAAGTGGCGGCCAGCACTCTCGTCACCACCAGATACCGGAAAGGATTGATGGCGGATACCTCCATGGCGTCAATCTGCTCTGTTACCTTCATCGATCCCAGTTCTGCTCCAATCCTGGAACCGATCTTGCCAGCGCAAATAATCGCAGTGATCACCGGACCGATTTCTTTGATGACGGAAACCGAGACCATGCCTGGTAAAAGGGCTTCTGCTCCAAAGTTCACCAAAGATGGCCTTGTTTGAAGTGTAAGCACCAAACCCATGATGAATGCGGTTATCAGCACTAGCGGCAGGGATTTATTTCCCATCTTATAACATTGCACGATAAATTCCTTTATCTCAAAAGGACGTTTGAAACACTCTTTTACAAACCGGATATAGAATACAAAAAAATCACCGGCGCCCTGGAAAGTATTTTTAAACGGAACCCAGGACGGAATGCTGTATGCTGAACTCATATAATTGTTTGTATAATTGGTTGTACTGCCTTTAGATAGAAGATCGTGCCTTAAGGTTATGACATGTAATACAGAGCTGGTCTTGTTACACGGCCGGTAAGCGTAGAGAATACTACCCATAACAGACTAAAGATTATTTATCCGCAGTCTTTAAGAATGGCCTGATTTTTTGACAGAACATGTTAAAATATCAATATGAACAATAAGAAAATTGTAGCCGGCATTTTGACGGGAATTGCAGCGGGCGTTGTGATCAGCCTGGTATTATCGACAAAAAAAGGACAGGAAACAGGTAAGGAATTTTTGAAAAAAGGCAATAAGCTGACAGACGATCTGAAAGGCAGGTTCGGTGACTTTATAGACCAGATTCAGGATAAAGTACACGGTATTTTAAAGTAGTTAACTTAGCGTAATAAATTATCATGACTTCCACTGATTCTATCAAGTCGCTTATAGACAAATCCAAGGATTATCTGGATACAAAAATAGAGCTGACAAAGCTAAAAACAATTGACAAATCTGCAGATGTTTTATCAACGGTCATTGTGATGGTCACCATGATTTTTGTCGGATCCCTGTTTTTGATTTTTACAAGTATTGCCCTGGCTATCTGGTTTGGCAGTCTTTTAGGCGCCTATCACTATGGATTTTTTATCATGGGCGGATTTTATGCCATCATTTTGTTGATCATTTATGTACAAAGGGAAAAATGGATCAAGATCCCGATTGCCAATGGACTTATCAATAAAATGTTGAAATGACCCCAATGAAAAAACAGATTAACGATACACACGATCTGACACAGGCAATTGCAGAACTTGAGCATCGGGCAGCTTTCCAGAAGAAAGATATCCAGGACACATTTGTCGCGGTTTCTGAAAACCTGAAGCCAATGAATATTGTCAAGAACGGCGTACGTTCTGTTTTTTCGGGAGAACATAAAGAAGACCTGGTAAATGCGCTTCTTGGACTGGGTACCGGCTTTCTAAGCAGAAAACTGATACTGGGACGAACCAGCGGTTTTGTAGGTAAAACAGTGGGTAAGGCCATTCAATGGGGAATGGCAGGACTGGTTTCGAAAAATGCTGAAAAGATAAAAGAAAAGGCAGGTGAACTGATCGATAAGATTTTCAAAAAAAATAAAACCGGATCCAACCATTCACCTGTCCTGGAAAAGCCAAAAGCTATTCTTTAATAACCGCAGATGTATTAAACGCCTTTTCAACACCATGCATCAGGCTTGAAATGGGTCCTTCCATTTTTCCTGTCCTGTCATCCAGGTTGTTATTTTTCAGAATTTTTCCTATTTC
>Ga0066787_10000058_pt1 | contig 15859 bp, 13 predicted proteins | sample OrgsoiDNA2013047_FD_70942 | JGI IMG/M metagenome (GOLD analysis project Ga0066787, IMG submission 70942) | Permafrost soil microbial communities from the Arctic, to analyse light accelerated degradation of dissolved organic matter (DOM) -... | ecosystem: Environmental > Terrestrial > Soil >...
TTGTTACGCCAGCAAGGAGGTTTTTATACATACCCCACATCGCTCTCAGATTTTCCGGGATCTTTACGATGGCCTCTATTTCTTCTTTGAAATTTTCGTGGATACGTGTGCCCCAGTTTGTATAGTTGTTATATTTTTCCTGGCCCAATATTGAAAAACAATTAAAATCCAGGTGATCATGCGAGTTAATCAGACCTGGAAAAGCCAGCGCGTCTGTAAATTGAATCTCAGGACGACCGGCATCTTCCATTGGCTTGTCCGGTGTTACCCCAATAATTTTCTCACCGCGGACAGTAATATGCACCGGCTGGTCGCCGGTTACGGTCATGACATTATTCAGCAGCACGAAGTTTCTTTAGGTGAAGGCCATAGATGATGGGCATTCCGTTAAATCGTTCATAGACGTGAAGGGCATTTTGCGATTCGTAATACGACCTTACGTCTTCATTTACTTTTCTTTCTTCCTGTTTGATCGTTGTAAGCCCGTTGGTATAGAGAATCTTTTTTACTTTGTCCAGGGCATGTACATAATTTACGACAGAAAGACTCTTGCCGTCGTGCTGGAAACTTCGTTTCCCTCCTCTGGCGAGCATGGACGGATGAAAATCGGTGATCACCAGATCGCCGTCTTTTTTCAATACCCGTGACCAGGATGCAATGGCTTCTTCTATATTTTTGATATGGGCGACGGTGAGGGTCGACACGATGCAGTCCACCGAAGAATCCGCCACGGATTTCAACAGGTTATCTTTTGTGAGTTGGGTAATGGCGGTTGGAAATTTACTTCTGAGTTGGTGCAGCATGCCTGGCGACACGTCAAAGCCCATGATCATAGCAGGCTTTTTTTCGTATAGTTTTTGCCAATGCCTGCCGGTGCCGCAACCGATATCTGCAATCACCTTATTCTTCAGGTCTATTTTTTTGATCAGGCCAGAAAAGATCAGTTCATCCAGGTCAAGCATCAGATTGCCTGGTTGCACGTCATAGGAAAACGACCAGATGTCATACGCTTCTACCGTCCCCTTTTCTGATTCAGGAAAACTGGCTTTTTGCAATAACCTTTTTATAGTTGTTAACATATTATTATGATGACGGGAGAAAATTAAACCTTTCCTTTAAATTAGTACGGAAACGACCCGGGATAGGTTGTATTTACCCGCTTTATTTGACATTTCATGCAACCGGGCTTATGCATCGGACGTACTTGCAAAAGGGAGGGAGCCAATCGCTCCGGGAAATTCTATGAATGGAATCGTATTAGTCAATCCTCGAAGTGCCATTGCCAAACACCGGGTACCCAATTCAATATTAAACATAGCTGCTTCTGTTGAAGGGAAATATCCCTGGGTAATTGTTGACGGCAACCGGGAAGAAGATCCGCTGGCGAGAATCATGCAGTACCTGGAAACGGGCGACTATAAATATGTGGGCTTTACGGTTATGCCGGGTCCCCAGTTAAAGCAGGCCATTCCTTTTTCGAAGGCAATCCGGGGATATTTTCCGGATGTCAAAATAATATGGGGCGGTTATTTTCCAACAAACCAGTTTAAGGTGGTTCTTCATTCAGGCTATGTTGATTTTGTAATCAACGGACCGGGCGATCATTGTTTCCCGAAACTGATCCACGCGCTGGATAACAATCAACCCTACGAGCTAATAAGAAACCTGATCTATAGATCCGGCGACAAAATCATCAAGACCGTAAAAGAAGACCTGATCGAACAGGATAACCTGCCCGATCTTCCTTATGACAAACTAGCGGCCATTTATTCGATGGATAGATATTTAGGGAAAACCTATCTGGGCCAGAAAACACTGGCTTATCATTCCAGCATCGGATGTCCCTTTACCTGTTCTTTCTGTGCAGTGGTTCCAACCTATGAAGCAAGATGGAAGGCAAAATCCGCCGAGCATGTGTACCGGGATATCAAATACATAAAGGACAAATGGGGCGCTGATGCCATCGAGTTTCACGACAATAATTTTTTTGTATCGGAGAAACGCACCGTCGAATTTGCGAAATTGATCCTGCCTGAAAAAATGAAATGGTGGGGCATGGCCCGCATTGATACCATGCACAAATTCAAGGATTCAACCCTGGCGCTCCTTCGCGATGCCGGCTGCACGATCATCTTCTTTGGCGCGGAAAGCGGTAATGACGCGGTGCTTAAACAAATGGATAAGGGAGGAACTCAGAGTGGTGCACAGATTGCGGCATTTGCTGCAAGGATGAAAAAATTCAGCATCATCCCGGAATACTCCTTTGTATTGGGCACACCGGCTCCTACGCCGGCAGAAGTGGAAGCTCAGATCGACTTCGATATCAGTTTCATAAAAAAGATAAAGCGAATCAACCCGGGAACGGAGATCGTTCTTTATACATACAGTCCGGTGGCTACGGAAGGATCCGACTTATACAACCAGGCCCTGGCTAAAGGATTTAAATTCCCGGAAAAACTGGAAGACTGGATAAGTCCGGCCTGGGAGAACTTTGATCTCAGGAAAAATCCATTGACACCCTGGCTTACACCCGCGATGATAGATAAAATTAAAAATTTTGAGACAGTGTTAAACGGGTACTATCCGACGGTGACGGATATACGCCTGAGCAATTTCAAAAGAAAAGCCATCCGGCTCGTAGCGGGTATACGCTATAAGATCAATGTTCATCAGTATCCCTACGAAATAAAACTTCTGCATCGTATGTGGAAATACAGACAGCCGGAGATACAGGGGTTTTAACAAAACGGCAAAGTCACTGGCAGAACCTGACTATAAAAGAAATCACTTGATCCATAACAAATACCAATTGATAAGAGCCAACGATATTTTTTCAGTCCGGACTTCTTTACCAGAGCAGTCCTTCGAAAAAATGTATATATCCAGCAGGCAAAAAGAAAACAGGATATATTCCGACGAACAGGTGGCGCAACTTCCTTTCATCGAACCATCCCATGTCCACTACGATGAATGGCAAGTGAGGATGCGATCGTCCGACAGGCTGATTCGATATCTTGAAAAAAAGGCCAGACCGCTGATGATCCTCGAAGTGGGTTGTGGAAACGGCTGGCTGTCGGCAAAACTGGCAAACCTGGAAGAATCAACGGTGACCGGCATCGATATCAATAAAACCGAAATAAATCAGGCCAGAAGAGTGTTCAGGGGAAAAACAAATGTATCGTTTGCGGTAGCCGATCTGATGAATGTGGAATTTGATGTGAATTTTGACATCATCCTGTTTGCCGCATCCATTCAGTATTTTTCCTCTTTTGACAATATAACGCGGGAAGCCCTTTCTCTCCTGGAGAAAGATGGAGAAATTCATTTCCTGGACAGTCATTTTTACCAGGTAAAGGATTTGGAACGGGCCAGGGAACGGAGCCGGTCATACTACCGGTCGATCGGCTTTGATACTATGGCTGAATTTTATTTTCATCATCCTTTTGAATCATTAAAAAACTACAGACATTCATTATTATTTAATCCCCTGAATTTGAAAAACAGGTTGTTCGCGAAACAGGACCCATTTCCGTGGATCCGCATAACAGCATCATGACGATTCAATCTCTATATCAGACCTATAACCGGTATCGCAGTTTACAAACAGATGTGATCAGAACTTTGCCAATCGTTATTTTAATGCCACACAGTTCATGCAACTGCCGTTGCGTGATGTGTGATATCTGGAAGGGAAACCATAACCTGAAGCAGCTGCAGGAAGCAGACATCCGGGGTCTGCTGACTTCATTGAAAAAATTTCAGACGCAGCAGGTCGTCATGTCGGGCGGAGAGGCGTTGCTGAACCCGGATTTCTTCCGTTTTTGTGAGATATTAAAAAGCAAAAAAATAAAGATCAGCCTCTTGTCAACCGGCCTCACCATAAAGAAAAATGCGGCACAGTTGGTAAAATGGGTGGATGACTTGATTGTTTCGCTGGATGGTGATGGAAATCTGCATGATACGATCCGGAATATACCAGGTGCATTCGGTAAACTAAAAGAAGGCATTGCGGCGTTGCGGGCGGTGGATTCTCAGTTCCCGGTTTCAGGCAGATGTGTTATTCAACGTCTGAACTTTCGTCATTGGCCGCAGATTATCGAAGCTGCTAGAGAAATAGGATTGGACTCGATCAGTTTCCTGCCTGCCGATGTGAGCAGCAGCGCTTTCAACAGGGAAACTTTATGGACCGGGGACAGACAGGAAGAAATATTGCTGGCAGAAAGCGACCTGGAGGAATTAAAGGAAATTACGGAGGATATTATAAACCGGTTTGGTAGTGATTTTAAGAATCATTTTATTTCTGAATCACCGCAGAAGATTCAGAAAATATATTACTATTACGCCGCCTACTATGGATTGAACGATTTTCCATACAAAAAATGCAATGCACCCTGGGTATCCACAGTGATCGAGCCGGATGGCTCGGTACGTCCCTGTTTTTTTCATGAAGCGTACGGAAATATCAGGACTCAATCGCTGGATTCAATCATCAACAGTCCCCGTGCCGTTGAATTCAGGAAGAACCTGGACATGGATAAAAATGAAACCTGTCTTAAATGTGTTTGTTACCTCAATTTAAGGCCCGCGGTAAAAATTTAAACCTTCCTGAATGGCGGAATTGACAGCAGGAAATAATAGTGTTGGCATAAAACCGTTGCAATTAATATGCATCATGGCGATCCTTCAGGTCGTCATCGCATTTTTTACGGATCCCATGATTTTATCCTTCGATGAAGCCATGTGGCAATATATCGGCCGCAATTGGATCAGGAATGGATTGGTTCCGTATCAAGGGGGCATCGACAACAAATCGCCTTTGATCTTCCTGGTGTTTGGCATTTCAGACCGGCTGTTCGGTGTCAATTATTGGTTTCCGAGATTGATCGGGATCCTGGTTCAGTCGGCCGGCATATACGGATTGTATAAGATTGCTGAAAAAATGTTCTCTCCTTTTGCCGGCATACTGACCATTTCCTTTTATGGCCTGTCGTTGCTCTGGCATTCCACCGGTGGAAAGTATGTCTCTTATACCGAGACCTATGCTATAACGGCGGTCATTATTTCGGTTTATTGTTGCATCGTTCATCAGGAAAATAAACTGGCTTTTGTCGGTGGCTTGTTTGCGGGACTTGGATTCGCCTTCCGGTTTTCTGCGGCTTTTGGAATCCTGCCCGTCTTCCTGTTTACCCTGAAGAGAAACAGCAGATCGGCATTCCTGTTTTTACTGGGTACGGCCACCAGTATCTTATTACTCGTTCTTGCTGGGGAACTGGCAGGTATAAAAATAAGCGAATACCTATTATACGGGTTGACGGACAATATCGGCGCCGGCAGTACCACGGATCATCCGCTGGCCTGGAAGACCCAGATGTTTGCCAGCGGTTTCTTTTATTCTGAACTTCTCCTGTTTTACCCGGCGGTTGTCTTTTATTTCCTGTTGAATAAAAAGATGGATTTCTTAAAGGCATGGCTTATCTGTGAATTCCTGGGGATTGTTCTCGTGGGAATTTATGACCGTGTTCATTTTAAAAATCTCCTGCCTGCCCTGTCGCTGATGAGTGCCTTTATAGTCAACTACCTGGTGGAAAATAACCATACGCCGGTAAAGCAAATCATGCTGGGGCTATGGCTCTTATTTTTTCCGAAGACATTTGAACCTTTATTTGCGGCAAAGAAATTATTTACTGCAAGAAATAATCAGGCAGCAACGAATAATGGTCATCCGACGGCCTTCGAAGAAGAAGGTTTGAAAAGAAAAATCGGACTTTGGATTCGCTCCAATACGCTGAGCAACGAAAAAGTATTTGTAGCCGGTTACGGGGCTCAGATTCTTTCATATTCGGAAAGAATATCGCCCACGGTATATTTTAATGTGACCCAGACTGCCGTTGCAAAAAAGCGCTTATTTTCTGATCTGACAGATCATAAACCCGCCATGGTCCTGATCCCGTTATCGGAAAGATATGCCGGGTCCGTGGATCCTGACATACGCCTGTTTATGAACAAACTGGTGGCAGGAAAATATACCCTGGACACAAGCATGTTTAATTACAACATTTTCAGATTTAACAAAACCAGTAAACCTTAATACTCTTGGAAAGTTATTCGCCGGGTATGAAAAAAATTCTTATTACGCATTCCTATTTTCTGCGTTTTGATCCCAAGCAATGGACAACGGGAAAGCCATATGCTCCGCTCGGAACGCTTTATGCGGCCGCAGTTTTGAGAAAACACGGATATCCGGTTGCATTTTTTGATACCATGTTTGTCAGGACTCCTGAATCGGTCATTCCGCGGATTACAGATGAGAAGCCGGATATTTTTGTCATTTATGACGACGGGTTCAATTACCTGACAAAAATGTGCCTGCAGAATATGCGCGATGCGGCATTTAAAATGATCCGCCTTGCGAAGGATAAAGGCTGTACGGTTATTATTTCGAGTTCTGACTCCACCGACCGCTATGAAATGTACCTGCAGGCCGGTGCTGATTTTATTTTGCTGGGGGAAGCGGAACAGTCGTTGCTTGAATTGACCCAGTCCCTTGCCGCCGGCAACACCGATTATTTCTCTATCGAGGGGCTTGCGTTTGCACACAATCACGCGGTTGTAAAAACAAAACACCGGAATGTGATGCGGGATCTGGATGCGCTTCCTTTTCCAGCCTGGGATATGATTGATATGGAACCTTACCGGGACATGTGGTTAAAACATGCAGGATATTTTTCCATGAATATGGGTACCACAAGAGGTTGTCCTTTCAAATGCAACTGGTGCGCCAAACCGATTTACGGGAACCGCTATAATTCGAGAAGTCCGCAAAATGTGGTCACCGAATTAAAGATGCTTAGGCAGAAATTCCGGTTTAATCATATCTGGTTCTGCGATGATATTTTTGGCCTCAAACCCGGTTGGGTGAAGGAGTTTGCGAACCTGGTTGAAAAGGAATCGCTTGCTTTTACATTTAAAATGCAGGGAAGAGTGGACCTGCTCCTGCAGGAAAATAATATACAGGATCTGAAAAGAGCCGGTTGTGATAATATATGGATGGGTGCGGAAAGCGGCTCCCAAAGGATCCTCGACGCCATGGATAAGGGAACAACTGTTGAACAGATATATAAAGCCACCCGCCTGTTAAAGAAAACAGGAATCAAACCCTCTTTTTTTATACAGTTCGGATACCTGAGTGAAACAAAAGAGGATATCGGGAAAACCATCCATATGATCAATGAACTATTGCCATATGAAATCGGCATTTCTGTTTCCTATCCGCTCCCGGGTACGGTCTTCTTTGATAAAGTGAAGAGCCAGCTGGTTCATAAAACCAATTGGAAGGATTCCGACGAGCTGGCCCTGATGTTCAGCAATACCTATCAGCCGGCTTTTTATAAACAACTTCACCGGTATGTACATAAGAGCTACCAGAAACATCTCGCGTTTGAAAATATAAAGCAGTTATTCGAACATCCGTTCCGGATGAGTATTTCCCGGGTGAAAAAAGCATTGTCGGCAATCTACTATTTACCCGCCTCCTATATTGATAAATTGAAACTCCGACAGTTAGAAAAACCCGCCCATGAACACGCCGGTTAATCATATCCATGAGCAAAAAGCGGCGATGGCCTTTACAGGGCAATCTGATTTTTTTGATGAACTGTATTCCTCCAATGGCATCATACAATACAAGCGGAAGCGGGTGCGAGAACTTCTGCTCCGGCATCTAAAACCGTCAGGTGATATTCTTGAATTAAATGCGGGTACCGGCGAAGATGCCGTTTTCTTGGCCGGGCTGGGACACCGGGTGCATGCTACGGATATTTCATCCGGCATGCAAAATAAGATGGTGGAGAAAGCCGCCCTCCACGAATTAAACGGATCCATCACTCATGAGATATGTTCATTTACCGCGCTGGACGGACTCAAAAACAAAGGACCCTTTGACTGCATATTTTCAAATTTTGCCGGACTGAATTGTACGGACGCACTAGATCGGGTGATGGCGGAGTTTGATGATCTGCTCAGGCCAGGAGGCATTGTTGTGCTGGTAATGCTCCCGCGGTTTTGTCTTTGGGAAACCCTCCTGTTTTTAAAAGGAAAGTTCAGAACCGCCACCAGGCGTTTTTTTAGTTCCAAAGGAAGAAAAGCCAATATAAATGGTGTTTCATTTACATGCTGGTATTATCCGCCCGGATATGTGAAGAACCAGCTGAAGGGAAAATTCAGTTTGCTGGAAGTCGAGGGATTATGCAGCCTGGTTCCTCCGTCCTACATCGAGAAATTCCCGGAGAAATATCCAAAGGCATATGCTTATTTGTGCGGGGCCGAAGACAGGTTAAAAAGCAAATGGCCATGGAAATATATTGGCGACTATTATATAATTTCTTTCAGAAAGAAGTAAGGGATTATCTGCTCAATAGAACTTAGACAGCTCATACCGGTTAAAGAATTCCGTAAGGTTATTTTCGTAACGCTGTAATAAAGTCTTCTGGAAGTGTTCCGGGTCTGGTTTTGAAAAATGTTTGCTGGTGTGCATGCTCATCAGGAATCCCCTGCTGTTCTTTCTTTTCAGACGGGTTTTGGCATTCCATCTTTTCGAAGTCAGCCTCATCAGATAGTTATCCAGAGTATCCCCGAAACGGTTATTAAAAACTTTCTCTGCCATATATTTAATCCAGGTTCTTTTTATTTCTTTTGCAGAGAAGGCATCCAGTCTTTTATTAGGGAGAAATACCTTGCTCCAGTTGTTTACTTTGTAAAAAATTTTGAAGGAATGAGCTCCGTAAAGAGGTAAGATGGTGGCGATCTCTGTTGCCGTGTAGATATTCTTTTCTATGATGCTTAGCTCGGCTTCATCTATAAAATAATTCATGCAGTAATGATCCTGCCTGTTTATCAGGAATGTGAACTTTTTGAATATGTGAAGAAGCGTCCTCGCTATCCACAAGCGGTTAGCCGTGGTTATAATAAAAAAATCAATATCTGCATTTTCATCCGCAAAATATTTAGACAGGGACCCCGAAACCGCTATCCCCTGTATGAACGGGAAGGCAGATATGATGTTGGCTGCTTTTTCGGCCTGTAAAAGCATTTTAGCGGCTTTCTCGTTTCCTTTATAGCGTCTTTCAGCGAGTGCATAATTATTTTCCAGGCTGTAAAAATCCCCGATTTTATATATAACGAATTCGTGAATGAGATTTTCCAATGCCTGGTCAAACTCGTTAAAGTCATCACAATGACCCAGGAAGATGAATATTTCACGCTTTCTCAATGGATATTCAAACATATTGAAATAGGTGAGCGTGGCTATGATATCTTTTTTAATACACAAATATTTCATTTATTTTCTGATTGAATATGATACCGGCTACTTATATAAAACGTCATTCTCCGACTGGGGTTGCATAAGCAATGAATTTTGGTAATTTGTTTTTTTCAGGGTACTGATGAAAAACGGAAAGAAAAACGCATAAAAAAATATTCCTTTGTTGACATCCAGCAGGTCTTCAGAAAACGAAACAACAGTGATCAGCACGATAAAACTGAACAGAAAAATGTCTCTGTGTTTCACGGATTGCCATAACCCCCATACCAGGACACCCAGGTATATGATGAGACCGATCACCCCGGAATTGATCATAAAACTGAGGAATTGGTTGTGTGCATTCAGTGAAAAAAGATAAGGCCCGTACATTTTCTGTTCGAAATACGATTCCCTGAGCAGTGGAACTTCTGAGCCGGTGCCCGTGCCGCTGATCGGGGATTGCCTGATCAGACCCAGCGCTATGTTCCACCGGTCGAAACGCCCGTTCATGGATACAATGCCGTGGTTGCCATACAGGTCATCTTTTAGTTTTGTGATATATCGTTCCCTGAAAACCTGGAACGACAAAATGAAGGCTACCAATAAAACAGATGATATTGTGGAGATAAATAGGAACCGGTTTCTGTTTTCTTTACTGACAACAAACAAAGAGAAACCAATGGTGATGATCAATAGTAAAGCAAATAATACCGACTTTGAACTCAGTTGAATCAAACCCGCTATGAGTATGGTGGAACAGGTTACCAGGTATATCCTTTTGGACACCGGCTGGTAATGGAAAAGTTGCTCCAGGCAAAAAATGATGCATATCACAATCAACATGGACAGGTATGTCGCGTGCATTTCTATAGGCAGTGAAAAATTGTGATTGACAAATGCCCAGGACAAGAGCTCCTTAAAAGGAAGTTTGTTGTATACAAGCACATGCATGGCATCGAAATACAGGTAGATTACTGTACATGTGCAGGACAATGTGAGGCCAAGCAATAACCGGGAACGGTATTTTGCGAGGTCGAGGGAAGTGATAGTAAACAGAGGCGGAAACAGAAATATTGCCAGTTGTTTCACAATTACATTTGAACTGTCGGAAAAAGAAGGAGCATACATGGCTGAAACAAGCGTCACGAAAAAAACAAGTTGAAGAATGAATGTTGTCCGGTTGATATTTCGTATGTCATTTTTCTTAAAAAAGATGGCTGTATGTACCAGAAGGCTTATAAGGATGATGATGCTGTAAAACCTGTCGAATGGCAATGCAAGCAGGAAAAAAAGTAAGTGGTAAAAACTTATCTTATTTTCAATACTATCTTTTATATAAAACGCTTTCTTCATGTTTTAACGGATAATATTCCCGGTTTGAAAGATAACATGTGAGGAAATAGTTTTCATATTGGCTTATGATCCGGTCCCAACTGAATCCATTGGCTATGGTGTTATAGTTGTTGTTGATGTGGTCTTCATTCAGGTATTTTTTTTCTTTGATGAGATTGCAAACATCGTTGGCGCTGGTGAACAGGAGTGCATTACCTTTTATGATGGATCTGTTAAACGGATTGCTGTGTACGGCAAGTGGAGCTTTTGCTGCCATGGCATCCAGCAGGGATGGATTCGTGCCACCCACACTATGTCCGTGGAAATATAGTTTACAGAATGCTGTAATGCTCTGGACCTTGATTTCGTCGAAAATAGCGCCCAGGAAAACGATGCGGCTTTCCTGCTTATATTTCTCAACAAGATATTTTCCGAATCCGTTTCCGGTATTGCCAATCACGACAAATTTCGTTTTCGAGTTTGTTAAACAATATCCGTCCAGAATCATTTCTATATTGTTCTCAGGTTCCATACGGGCCATCAATAGGAAGTATTGATATTTATTCAGCCCGTATTCAATGAGCATGTTTTCATCCGAAGCGAGATAGAGGCCGGCTCCATATGCGATGTATTTACTGTTGATACCGTATTTCGCATCCAGGTATTGTTTGATAACCGGTGAATCGGCAACATGGAACCTGCTTGACTGAACTGCCAGTTTCTCCGCTAATTTGAGGAAGGTTCGCACCGGTTTTGAATATTTGGTCCGTTGCCATTCCAGACCATCCATATTGGTTATGATGATCGATTTTCTGGGATAAAGAAATCCCCACACCGAACTGCTGGTATAACCGAGCATCAGGATGATGTCATAATTTCTTTTACGGGTATCAATGATACAATTCAGGTCATAGATGAATTGTCCGGGCACGCCAATCAGGTATTCCGGATCAAAACAATGCACAATATGTACGCCATGCCATTCCTTTTCCTGGTATGGATGTTTACTGGAATTATATACAGTCACATCATGGCCCTTTTGAACAAGGCCCCGGGAAAGATAGCCGGCTATATGTTCGAATCCCCCATAGTTATTGGGTACACCTCTAGTTCCAAGAATCGCAATTTTTAGTCCCATGATTTACTTATTATTTTTTTGTATCCTTCTGCAGTATGGTGGCTGGCCAGTTGCCAGGTATAAAGGGTCGCAATTTTTGTTTTTAATTTTTCATCATAAGGCAGTAAACTTGCTTTTTCAACCGCTTCATAAATACTTTTCGGAGAGGACGGAGAGCAATACACCGCGTGATTTCCAAAATATTCCATGGTGTCGCCCTTATCTGTGATCACAACATTGCATCCCATAGCAGCGGCTTCGAGGGAACTTAAGCCGGTGGTTTCAAACCAGCTTGGCAACACGTGTACTTTTGCCCTTTGATAATATGCCACCAATTCTTCCTGCGGAATATGATCGATAAACCGGACGTTGGATGCCGCCGTTTCGCGGCACATATGGTAATAAGAATGCTGGTTAGGCGCAGAAGCCCCGATGATGATCAATTGAAACTGTGTATTGTTCAATGCCCTGATCAGGTTCAGTTGGTTTTTTCGTCCTTCTATCCGGGCAACACAAAGCACCAGGCAGGAATCTTTTTTCAATTGTTTATTAAACCGGAACAAATCTCCATCTACTGCATTGGGAACAACCATATAGTTTGCCGGGTGTCCATACAATTCTTCAATGCGGTGGTATTCGGAAACGGAGTTTGGTAATAGTAACCTGGCTTTTTTTATTATTTCGAGTATTGATCTTTTCTGACCTTTCACTGCGTATGACAGGCTCATCAATTTATCTTTACCTAAAATCCACCGGGAGATGGCTTTCATGTATTCAATAGCATCGGCAGAGAGATACCGGAACAGCATACCGGACAAGCCTTTCCGATAGTATTTATCATACTCACTGTAGTTTAACAGGATGGTTGAAACAACAAAGGGGATTTTTGCCCTCCTGATATGATACAAAATATCTGACGGGCGGGTGATATTAAAAAAATGCAATAAATTATAATGGCGATAATTGATTACTTCATCTGTAAGTTTAATATCAACCGCAATGCCCTGGTTCCCCAAAAGGCGGGCCGTCTGCATGGCCTGGATAGTATCCCCGCCACTTACAGAATACAGGGTTGACCTCGCAATGATGAGTACTTTGATCATTTTGCAGAAACAAATTTGGCGTACAGGTTATTGATTACATTTTCTGGCAAGTAAGAAATCATGTATAACAGGTAATCCTTTATATCAAATGAATTCAGCATAATGGCTTTTTTCATGTTGGATCTTGCCCTGGATGGATCGTAATTATTCCAAAGGAACTTTTTTGCAAGCAAGCTGTAGTAAGCGCCTTCTTTGGATTTTGATTTATTCTGCAGGTTGATCATAGCGAGCAGCCGGTCCCCGTCGTGTTTGCTGATGTATTTCTTTTGCAGGGCCTTATATTTTATTTCGTGAAACATCCTGGACCGCTTTCTTTCATCCATGGTAAAGGATCTGGGGTTTAGCCGCACACTCAGCAGGGGTTCCGGCATGTTGTACATTTTTCCCCTGAGCTTTAGCTGGAGCCAAAGCAGGTGATCCTCAAAACTGTGTGCATTGGTATTATATCCATATTCCATTACGGGAATTTTTTTAAACATCACACTGGCATGAATAAACGGGCATCGGTACCAGGCAAGTTGCTGTATCTCTGCGTTGGTAACAACCTTGGGAAAATGGGTGAAAATAAAGTTCCCGCAGTCGTCTATATAATCGGCCCCGGTTCCCACAACTATGTATTCCGTGTTTTTTAACATGAAGAGATATTGCTTTTCAAGCCTGTCAGCGAAACAGATATCGTCAGCGTCAAAACGGGCTATATAGTCCGTCCGGGCATGTTTTAATCCGTTGTTCAGCGCGGCGGCTATACCGAGTTGCGGCTGCTCAATCAGGATAATCCGATCGTCATTAAACGACCTTACCCGTTCTGCCGTGTCATCGTTTGAACCGTCATTCACGATCAGCAGTTCAAAATTTCGGAACGTCTGTCCCAGCACAGACCGTATCGCATCTGCGATATAGTCTGCAGCATTATAGCAGGGCATTAGTACCGTAATTTTGGCATCATGCATGTTCAACGGATTTACTGTTTTGTTTTATATTCATAAACATGAGCAGTTCAAACAGCAGTACAACGGACAATTGTTCAAACCAGTAGTCGACCAAAAAGAATGACAATAATATGATCAGCAATGGCACGCCATAACTAAGCTTTTTCAGGTGCCGTAAGAAAAACCCGATATAGTAAACAGGGAATGCAAAAAACCCCAGGAATCCGTATTCCGTGAGCATTTGATCATATACAGAAGCAGGGGTATGCAGAATGGAATGAGAATGTGCGTTCTTCAAAAAATAATAGGCATAAAGGTTAAGATGGTTTTTTAAAAATTCAGGACTGCAATAGGTAAATAAAGCAGGGAAGCCGCCAGCCATCTTCAGGCCGGTTGCCCGGAATGCCAGTTTTGAAGAAAAGTTTCCAATGCCGTCGCCTGTGATGATTTTACCCGGGTTGTCCTTTAAGTAATGATAGGATTGTATGAAAGCCTGTAATTTCCCCGGCCTGTCTTCTGAATAATGGAAGACTGTATTTGGTGCCCGGGTCAGAATATAGGCATAGAGCTGTCGCTGGAATATCGTAGTGTCTCTCTGCCATTGAAAAAGTGGTGAATGGATATTCTCTTTTGGAATATCAGGTCTCTTCACCGCTATTGTTTTTGCTTTGTCAATGGTCATTCCGCTCAGCCTGATCCGTTCTCTTGCGAGGCTGTCCAGTGTCAGTATGGCTATTTTTGCTTTCCTTTCTTCGGAACTCAGCAAACTGTCCGGCGTATCCCTGATAGGCGGTCTTTTGGGAAGAGTTACCGTATTCTCTTTCTTCCTGACAATAAATTTATTCGCCATCTCCGACATATAGTCGCCATTCTGAGGAGATACTATTCCAAGGAATGCAATCAGCAGGATGATGCATATGGCAATAATGCTTTTTTGCTCTTTTATGCTTTTAAATAGAAAGATCCCTGCTAAAACAAGGAACAAAACGATGTTACTGAAATTGCTGGCAGTCACGAGCAGCGTAACCGTACAGGCGAGTACAGGAATATATTTTTTCCGGCTTAGAAAATATACGATGCCGAAGGAATTGATCAGGGCATTCGTTGTTGACGTGTCAAACGTTATTCCTTTAATGAAATCGCCGGTATTTATAAAATATTTCTGATACTGTCCCTGGTATAAAAATGGATTCCTGAAACCGATTTCTATTAAAATAACACCCATGTTGATAAGGGACAGAGCAATATTGAGTATAAAAAATGCAGCCAGGGTATTATGAAGGATCTCTATATCGGTTCGTTCGACATATAATTTGACCTGGTGAATGGCCAAAATGCAGACGACCCAGATCAGAATACCTGTACCGGTAACCACAAGATAATTAACAGAGAAATTATCATAAATGATAAAGTTCAGGACGGCGATCAGTATTACAATTGGATAAAACAAGGGCAACCTGGAATTCCTTAAGCTGAAACCAAATTTGAAATCCGGCTGAAAGAAAAATGTCAACACGATGGCAAAGGCTTTAACTGCCAATTTTACATCCATAAACAGGATCAGGAAGATCAGGAGTTTCCATTCTAAGGCATACGGGAGTCTTCTATATGAAAGCACACCCTGACTGGTGTTCATTGATATCAGTTTTATTGCCTTTTGGCGACAAGGATCAGTGATACGCGGTAGCCAACAGGCAAGAAATGAATAGCTGTCAGCTCCTTTATAAAGGGTACGTTATTAGGGGGATAGGGTTGCGTTTACAAATCCGGTTAATGATATAAAGATTGTAAAGTTTTCCAGTCTTTTATGCGCACTTGTTTAGATACAAATACAACGGCGAAATAGCTGATGATGGCGAACAAAATGCCGGTTACGGTGTGGGTTGTGAATCTGAGTGCAAAAAAGCCGCAAAACAAAGCGGTCACTGGCCAAACCCATAAATGATATCCCATGGTTCCGGGTACATTCAGGGTTTTTTTCTGCAGATAAAAAATCAGTTGCACGAGCACAGTCATCAGATAGGCGATGGCAGCTCCCTCATTATTATACAGCGGGATCAGAATGCTGCAACAGGTA
>Ga0066787_10000059_pt1 | contig 15841 bp, 14 predicted proteins | sample OrgsoiDNA2013047_FD_70942 | JGI IMG/M metagenome (GOLD analysis project Ga0066787, IMG submission 70942) | Permafrost soil microbial communities from the Arctic, to analyse light accelerated degradation of dissolved organic matter (DOM) -... | ecosystem: Environmental > Terrestrial > Soil >...
GATTTTTTTAGCGGTATATAATCTCCCGCCACCGTTCTCTTGCCAATTAATTTTACTTCAACCAATCCGACTTCACATTCAAACGGCTTATTGGCTGCCGCCCCTACAGCGGGCATGGTTTCAAGACCGTATGCTTCCCTGACAAAATATTTAAAATCTTTGTACCTGACCCATGCAAATCCGTTGGTTCCCCATTGAGGTCCCCAACTGTTCATAAGCAGAAAAGCGCCCCCGTATTTTGCATCGTCATAACCAACCACGCACTGTGCGTGTCCTCCAAAACCCATCATACTGGCGTCATCCTGTGTCGGATTCCAAACATCCTGCCCCATCATCGGCTGCATATAACTTCCGCCCACCATCATACCAATGACGACCGGAGCGCCCTGGGAAAGATTTTCTTTGATTGCACGTAAATCAATCTGGTCAGTCCTGTCCCCGACTGTCAGCCTGTTAGAACCACGCATACGGAACTGGCGCGCCTCATCCAATAATTGCTGATCGGGTTGTCGCCTGCAGTCCTGATCATTATAAGGAAATGATTCATATGGAACGGAACCCCGCTGGCTCATGAAATCCATCGCACGGTTAATATAAGATCCGTCACAACCACCCAGGCTGATCTGGTTATATAAAAAAGCCGGACTGAATTTCAGCCCATTTGGATCTGCACCCGTACGGACCGACTCGAGAATCGTGCGCGCACCATAGGCGCTGCTCCAGGCAACACAGCTGCCCTGCTTTCCCTGGTCTCCCACCGCGGGGGCATACTTCTGCAAATTCGCCGATTCCGGAAGCGGATTTTTATTGTTGTCGTCTGACAGTGATTCGTATACTTTGGATTTATCGAACTGACGGGGATCGAGCACGCCGCCCGTTGCCAGCTGCTGTACCTGCTGAACGAGACCCGCGGAATTACAGCCACCGCCTCTGCCTAAAATAAAATAGCCTCCAATAGCAAGCACTACAATCAGCAAGAGGCTTTTTGGACCGCGGATAAGCCCGAATATCAGGGGAAGCAAACCAAACAATCCGCCTCCGCCGCCACGACCACTTCCACCTCCGTCAAAACCACCACCACCTTCGTCCGGTTCAGACGGATCGTCTGTCATGCGTATCGGCATAGTGTATTATTTTTTGTGAAGGACTTACTGAAGCAATCTGAAAATAAACAAAGCGCGGAATATGAAAAAATTTTAAATCACCTCAAATTGGTTGCGAAGCAGATCATCAAAATGATCGCGGCGGCGGATCAGGTGCGACTTTTCTTCCATCATCATCACTTCGGCGGGTTTAAAACGCGAATTGAAATTGGAAGACATTTCAAATCCATACGCACCGGCATTACGAAAAACGAGATAGTCGCCTTCCCGAACCTGATTCAGCGGCCGGTCCCACGCAAAAGTGTCCGTTTCGCAGATATTACCGACAACAGAATAATTTTTCACTGGTCCGTCCGGGTTACTTATATTCTCGATATGATGATACGCGTCATAAAACATGGGACGTATGAGGTGGTTGAATCCACTGTTCACGCTGACAAAATCTGCCGCACTGGTTTCTTTCAGCACATTCACTCTTGTAATGAAATTTCCTGCGGCGCTCACAAGGAATTTACCTGGCTCAAACCAGACCTGAAGTTTTTTTCCATTTTTATATGGATGATTGGCAAATGCCTGGTTAACTTTTTCAGCGAGCAGTGGAATATCTGTTTCCTGTTCGCCGGCTTTACTCGCTACTTTAAATCCTCCTCCCAGATCGATAAATTCGAGGTGTTCAAAATGATTGGCAATGTCAAATAAAACTTCTATCCCTTTTGTAAAAACATCCACATCTTTTATTTCACTGCCGGTGTGGATGTGCAGGTCACTGATTTTCAGATCGTAGGTTTTGACCACCCCGAGTATCCGGTCTATCTGGTCAACCGGTATGCCGAATTTACTTTTATCATGACCGGTTGATATTTTCATATTTCCCCCGGCAAGGATATTCGGGCGAAACCTTATTCCTACCGGGTATGAGTAACCGAAAGCTGCTCCGAATTTTTCCAGGTTGGAAAGACTGTCGATATTGATATAGACACCCAGTTCCTTGGCTTCCTTAATTTCACTGAAGTCGATCCCGTTGGAAGTGTACAGGATACGGGATGAAGGAAACCCTGCATGCAGGGCAAGTTTCACCTCGTTGATGGAACTGCAGTCAATATTAGCCCCCAGGTTCCTGATATAACGAAGAATATTCACATTCGTGAGCGCCTTGCATGCATAGAAAAAAACAGTATTTGTATTGTTGAATGCATGCTGAAGTTTTCCGTACTGCTCTTTTATTTTTTCAGCATGATATACATACAGCGGCGTTCCGTATTCTTCAGCAATGGAAATGAGATCGGCGTGGGAAAGAGGAGTTGACATATTTGCACATTCTATTTACCTTCCTTCGCATCGGAACCTGAATCCGGATTATTCTCCAGCAGTTCGCCTTCCTCACTCACTACGAGGGCGGGGTTTACTTCAGGAACTATGGGGGTATAGTTGATGAGTGAAGGCTCTTCCAGGCTCTCTCCCAAAACTTCACGAAGTCGGGGAAGATCAGTGGTCTGATTAATTCCGAAATAGTCCATAAATGTTTTGGACGTTGCGTAGATCAGGGGTTTGCCTGGCATGTCCTCACTACGGCCGATGATAATAATGAGTTCCTTTTCGAGTAATTTCTGTATCGAATAATCGCTGTTGACGCCGCGGACGGATTCTATTTCTCCTTTTGTGATGGGTTGTTTGTACGCTACGATCGCCAGAGTCTCCAGCGCAGCGATTGACAGGCGCTTTAGGAATTTATCACCGTTCAACTGGGCAATTGTTTTGTGAAATGCTTTTTTGGATAAGAATTGCCAGCCACCTCCGCTCTCCCTTACCTCAAAAGGATAAAATTCAGCGTTGTATTTAGCCACGATACCGTCGATCCCGGTTTGCACCTGTTCCAGTGTCAGCTTATCATTCTTGAAACCGAAGGCATTGTTGAGCAGTTCGGTCATTTCCATTGCAGTCAGCGGTTTATCACTGGCGAAAATCAGCGATTCGATATGAGGGATTAATTCGGAAAGATCCATTGTTTATTGAGAAATTTGAAAATTAGCAGAATTCGAAAATTACTTACCGGAAATTCTCTGTGCAAATTAGAGTTTATCAGGACCAATCCTATATAACTTCAGGTTGAGATTCACACAATTCACCCACATTCCGATTTTTCAATTTTCCAATTCTCAAATTATCCCTGCAACGCTGCGGCACCCGAAACAATCTCGGTGAGTTCTGTGGTGATCGATGCCTGTCGTGCGCGGTTATAGGAAATGCGAAGGCTCTTGAGAATTTCATTGGCATTTTCTGTAGCCTTATCCATGGCCGTCATGCGCGCTCCATGCTCTGACGCATTGGCGTCCAGGACTGCTTTGAATAATTGGGTATTGAGGATCTTGGGCATGAGTTCGGCCAATATGATCTCTTTGGATGGTTCATATATAAAATCATTGGAAACGGCCCCGGTTGCTTTCGTCACTTTCGGAATTGGCAGGAATTGTTCAACGACAAATTTCTGGGAAGCCGCATTTTTGAATTCGCTGTATACGATGTCAACGGCATCAATTTCGCGGTTTTCAAAAGCTTTTACCGCTGCCTGCGCACAAAGCTGAACAGATTCAAAACGAAGGTTTTGAAATATATCGCGGAATTCTCCGTTTACCTTGTAGTTGTTTTTCAGGAAATGCTCATAGCCTTTTTTACCAATGCTCCAAATGACCGTATTGCCTTTGGCCGTTTGTGCGGGATATTTATCCCGCATGGTGGCCTTTGCCAGTTTGATCAGGTTTGAATTGTAAGCGCCGCACGACGCGCGGTCGCTGGTGATCACGATCAGCAATACTTTTTCAACAGGTCTTGCGGTAGATAAAGAAGAGCTGATATCACCGTCTGCATTGCTGACGATATTACCAAGAACCTGCTGAAGTTTTTTGGAATACGGCCGCATCTGCTGAATGGCTTCCTGGGCCTTCCGCAGTTTGGTGGCGCTGATCATCTTCATCGCCTTCGTAATCTGCTGGGTACTTTGGATGGATTTGATCCTGTTACGAACTTCCTTCAGTTGTCCTGCCATATGGGTATTTTAACCGGCGCAAAGGTAGCTCAACCACCCTAAGGCATGAAAAATAATTGTACCTTTGCAACCCTTTTATAACTATGTCTAAATCAAAGAAAAGTAATTTACCTGTCATCCTGATTACCAACGACGATGGGATCATGGCGCCCGGCATCCTCAACCTGGTCGAAGCAGTAAAAGATCTGGGAAAAGTAGTTGTTGTTGCCCCCGATAAGCCCCAGTCGGGTATGGGACACGCCATTACGATCGGCCTGCCCCTGCGACTCAGCCCTGTTTCGGTTTTCGAAGGGGTGGAAGCCTGGCAATGCTCCGGTACACCGGTCGATTGCGTAAAACTTGCGGTAGATAAAGTACTTCATCGGAAACCGGATATCTGTCTGAGTGGCATCAATCACGGAGCCAATCACTCGATCAATGTAATTTATTCCGGCACCATGTCAGCTGCTGTGGAAGCAGCTATCGAAAGCATTCCTTCAGCCGGATTTTCACTACTTGATCACAGCGTTGAAGCCGATTTCACCGGAGCCCGTACATACGCCCGCATCCTGGTTCAACAAATGCTGAAAACCAAACTTGACAAACACACAGTATTGAATATAAATATTCCCGCCGTGCCGGCTGAACTGATCAGAGGCATAAAGATCTGCAAACAGGCCTATGCGAAATACGAAGAAGACTTTATAGAAAGAAGTGATCCAAACGGAAAAAAATACTTCTGGCTGACCGGTGAATTTGTAAATTTTGACAAGGGCCGTGATTCCGACGTTTGGGCGCTAGAACACAATTATGTGAGCGTTGTCCCTGTGCAATTTGATCTGACGAATTACGCAATGAAGACAAAACTCGAAAAATCCTGGAAATTTTGATACTCAAAAAAGACAATTTAAAATTTGGTATCCTGCTCGGCATTCTCGGACCCATGCTGGCCATGGTTCTCTACTATTTCTGGAACTTCGGACAAACGATCAGCATCAGAGAATATTTTTATGTTCTTCATACGAACAAACCATTGCTCACGGCTATCAGCAGTATTTCTCTCTTCGCCAACGCCATTCTCTTCACCATCTATATCAATACCCACCGTGACCTTACGGCCAAGGGTATTTTTGTTGCAACCCTGATTTATGGGATTGCTGTGCTTGTGTACAAACTCATACATTAAAAGCCCGCATCGTAAAGCGTCTTTCAGCTTAACACTTATCTTTGAAACCATATCGGTCTACATGAAGTATTATATCATCGCGGGTGAAGCATCGGGAGATTTGCATGGCAGTAATCTGATCCGGGAATTGAAGAAAAAAGATGCGGGAGCCTGGGTTCGCGGATGGGGCGGTGACCTGATGCGGGTAGCCGGTGCGGATGTTGTAAAAGACTACAGGGACCTGGCTTTTATGGGATTTACCGAAGTAGTTCGCAATCTTCCGACCATTCTGAAAAATATAAAATTCTGCAAATCGGATATTCTCCAATTCAAACCGGATGCGATTGTTTTTATAGATTACCCAGGTTTTAACCTGCGTATTGCGGAATGGGCCCGGAAAACGGGTTTTAAAACCATCTATTATATTTCTCCGCAGGTCTGGGCATGGAAAGAAAGCCGGGTGAAAGACATCCGTTCCAATATCGACAAGATGCTGGTGATACTTCCGTTTGAGAAAGATTTTTTTCATCGGTGGAGTTATGACACGGAATATGTTGGTCATCCCCTGGTTGAAGTGATCGAACGCTTCAAACAATCTCTTGAAGCACATAAGGCACCTGAGATTTATATGCCGGGAGGCAGGACCATCCAGCCAACTCTTCCGCTCGTTGCCCTGTTGCCGGGCAGCCGAAAACAGGAAATATTAAAAAAATTACCGGTTATGCTGGAAGCCAGCCTATCCTTTCCGGGATTCCAGTTTGTAGTAGCGGAAGCCCCCGGGCAGGATTCTGATTTCTATGATGAAATATTAAAAAAATTTCCACAGGCCGGCAGGGTAAAGAATCAGACCTATGCCCTGCTCATGCGTGCGTATGCCGCCTGCGTTACTTCCGGTACAGCCACATTGGAAACCGCGCTTTTTGACGTTCCCGAAGTAATTTGTTATAAGGGAAGCAACATCTCGTATCAGATCGCAAAGCGATTGATCAAAGTGAAATACATTTCATTGGTCAACCTGATTATGGACAGGCCTGTAGTGAAAGAATTAATCCAGGAACAAATGAATGTGCCGAATATTATTTCTGAATTGTCGAAACTGACTTCGAATGAGGATACCCGAAAACAGATTCTCCGGGATTATGCGGATCTGCGTGCACTATTATCCCTCGGCGGAAACGCTTCTGAAAAAGCGGCGGATCTGATTGTCGGATTTGTAAGCGGAACTGAAAAAAATAAATTACCTAGTGTCTCTTAAATATCAGCCTGAAAATAATAATGAGAATCCCGATCAGGAACATAAAAATCGAAATCCGGTTGATCGTATTCATATAACCGATCCAGGTGCTGCTCGGTTCGTTCGGATCCTTTTTCCTGATGTAAAGATATTCTGCAAGTTTGCGAAGTATGCCCATCGTTGTGGAAACAAAGATAAATAAGAAGACCCTCCGGATTTGTTCAGAATGGATATATTTGCAGCTCTTTTATACTGCCTTCGGGGGCACTGGCCATCAAAGGGGGATTAGCTCATCTGGTAGAGCGCTAGCATGGCATGTTAGAGGTGACCGGTTCGATCCCGGTATCCTCCACTTCACTGGACAAGTACACAACGTGTTTCTTGTCCAGTTTTTTATTTTTCCGAAAAGCGCATCCTTTTTTTTGAACAGTTTAATTTCAACGGATATGGAATACAGACAATTGGGAAATTCCGGTTTAAGAGTTCCCGTTTTAAGTTTTGGTACGGCCACTTTTGGGGGAGCAGGCGATTTTTTTAAAACCTGGGGAAACACGCAAGTAGATGAAGCTACCCGGCTCGTCAATCTTTGTCTCGATTCGGGCCTTCACCTATTCGATACGGCCAACGTGTATTCGAGGGGAATATCAGAGGAAATATTGGGCAGGGCGATCAAAGGATTCAGAAACAGAATACTGATATCTACAAAAGTCACATTCCCGATGACTGATGAAATCAATGATTTTGGTTCTTCCCGTTTCAACCTCATAAAATCATGTGAGGAAAGTCTGAAGCGTCTGGGCACAGATCATATCGACATCTACCATATGCATGGTTTTGATGCCAACACGCCGGTTGATGAAACATTGAGTTCTTTGGACAACCTGATAAAAAGCGGCAAAGTGAGATATATCGCCTGTTCCAATTTTTCAGGCTGGCACCTGATGAAATCACTTTCCGTTTCCGAACGTTATGGCTGGTCAAAATATATAGCACACCAGGCCTATTATTCATTGCTGAACCGTGATTTTGAATGGGAATTGATGCCCCTTGGTATCGATCAGCACATCGGGACAATCGTATGGAGTCCGCTAGCCAGTGGGAAACTGAGTGGCAAATACCAGAGAAACAAACCATTTCCCCATGATGCAAGAGTCGCCCAGGGCGGCAGTCCGGTCGAAAATACAAAGGTTGATGATGAAAGACTACTTGATATTGTAGATGTCCTGAACGAAATATCACAGGAAACAAACAAACCGATTGCCCAGGTATCCATTAACTGGCTTTTACAGCGGCCGACGGTCGACAATATTATTATCGGGGCAAGGAATGAGGAACAGCTGAAACAGAACCTGGGGGCGGTTGGCTGGAAACTGACACCGGATCAGGCAAAAAGGCTGGATAAAGCCAGCGACATCCTCCCTGCCTACCCTTATTGGCACCAGCGGCAATTCCCTATGCTCAATACGGCACCGGAATTGTATGGAAATGAGTAGTTTGCATAAAGCAGTCCGCCTGAAGTAGTATGGGAGGAGGTGCAGAACATGTGCCAATCGGGGGCTATTTCAGTCCGGTGGATTTATATAACTGACCGGTTTTTTAGTTCAGTCTGGCGGCAGGCTGACCGATGTCCATCCTCCATCCACGATTAGAGTCTGACCGGTGATGTGTTTTGCTTTTTCTGAAACGAGAAACAGGGCGGTGTCTGCGATATCCTTTACAAAAGCGGGTCTACCCATGGGTGTTATTTTCGACCAGGTTTTATGATATTCCGGATCCATCAGGGTACGTTCTGTGATGGTCGCGCCAGGGGCAATACAGTTCACGTTGATCTTATATGACGAAAGTTCTATGACCAGGTTTTTTGCCAGCATCTCGAGGGCAGCCTTCGTCATACCATAGGCAGCCAGGTTTTTATGCGCCTGGTGACCGGTTACAGAAGAAGTAAATAAGATGGACCCCCCGTCTGCCTGTAATTTCATCTGGTTTGCCGCAGCCTGTGCGAGAAAAAAAGATCCTGCCAGATTAACCTGCATGATCTTATAAAAAGCCTCCGGAGAGTAAGACAGAAAATCGCCGAACAAAGTTATCCCGGCATTTGCTATCACGATATCCAGCCGATCGTAATTGTCTATGGCAGTCACAGTCAGTTTTTTAATGACCGATATGTCACTCGCGTCTCCTGAAACGGCTATGCAATCACCGTTTTTTTCCTGGTTAATCCGTGCAGCAGCTATGTTCACCAGCTCATCGTCCAGATCATTTAGAATGACAACTGCACCCTGTTCCGCGAGACTTCGGCCAATTTCAAAACCGATTCCCTGGCCTGCGCCGGTAACGATGGCCACTTTGTTTAAAAAATCCAAGGGTTATTAATTATGAATTGATAATTGACAATTGATAATTGTTGTTTTATTCCTTCCAGCTCGTGGTATAACCCGGATTCTCCAGGGCGACTGCCGTTGCCGTCAGTTGTAATGGATGAAAGGTATCCACCATCACGGCCAATTCTTTGGTTTCTTTTGCACCGAGACTTTTTTCGACTGTGCCAGGATGAGGGCCGTGTGGAATCCCGGCGGGATGTAGTGTGATCATTCCGCGCGTTACCTGTTTGCGGCTCATGAAGTCTCCATCCACATAATAAAGCACTTCGTCGCTATCGATATTGCTATGGTTGTAAGGAACCGGGATTGATAAGGGATGGTAGTCAAAAAGACGGGGAACAAAACTGCATACGACAAAATTATTTCCCTCAAACGTGATATGCACGGGTGGCGGCTGGTGCACTCTTCCGGTGATCGGTTCAAAATTCAAAATGGAGAAAATATATGGATAACAGCAGCCGTCCCATCCGACGACGTCAAAGGGATGGTGTCCATAGTGAATACCGTATAACACCCCCTGTTTTTTTATGCGAACAAGAAAATCTCCGCTTTCATCTTTCGGCGCCGCAAATACCGGCGTTCGCATATCCCGTTCGCAGTATGGCGAATGTTCAAGAAGTTGTCCGTATTTACTGATATATTTTTTTGGATAACGGATCGGGCTGAATGATTCCACGATAAAAAGGCGATTCCCCATGTTTTCAAAATGGATCTGGTAAATGGTCCCACGCGGAATATGGATATAATCACCATATGTAAACTGGAGTTCGCCATACACAGTCAATAGTTTCCCGCTGCCTTCATGTATAAAAATCAATTCGTCGGCGTCCGCATTTTTATAAAAATATTTTGTAAGCGATTGCCTGGGCGCTGCCAGTGAAATATGTACGTCACAGTTAACCAGAACGGGTTTCCGGCTGTTTACATAGTCATCTTCCGGATCAAGCTTAAATCCTTCTAGGCTTCTGTGCTTCAGCATTTTTTCTTCCGCGATATCGACTTTTTCCTGTGTCGGAGGATCCGTTGACAATATCTCCGTGGGCGGGTGAATATGATAGAGAAGGGAGTAATCACTGGAAAATCCTTCCGTCGAAACCAGTTCTTCCGAATATAATTTCCCCGTATGGCTGTGGAATTGTGTGTGCCGTTTATCGGGTACCTGACCTCTGGTGATATAATGTGCCATAAAAGTGATTTTTAAATTACCGGTAAAGTTCAGTTCCAATTTCCCATTTAATCAATTTTATTTTAATTAATTTTATGGAACGTATGCGTCCAGACTATGCCCGTAAATTATTTTCCGATCAGCGCAGCCGGTATATCTTTCTGCTGATATCGCTGACCACAGACTCGTTGGGTATTTTTCAATAAGAGACAAGAGCTTCCTCATTTATATTTTAAATTATTTTATGGAGAATGATTTTCTGCCCCTGATGGGCACGGACCACATAGAATTTTATGTCGGCAATGCCAAACAGGCTGCACACTTTTATAAAGCAGCTTTTGGCTTCCGGGGAATTGCCTATGCCGGGCCCGAAACAGGAATAAAGGACAGGGTCAGTTATGTGGTCCGTCAAAACAGGCTGACTTTTGTATTTACCTCTGCTCTTCGCCCTGATCACGACATTTCGCAAGAGGTGCTTAAACACGGAGATGCTGTAAAAGCCATTGCGCTCGAAGTTGAAGATGCGGAGAAAGCATGGGAGGAAACGACAAAAAGAGGCGCGAAAAGTTTCATGAAGCCCCGAATAATATCAGATTCTTCAGGCAGTGTTGGCATGAGCGGTATTCACTTATATGGTGATACCGTTCATATTTTCGTTGCGAGAAAAAAATACAACGGAGTATTTATGCCGGGATACGAGCCTTGGGTAACCAGTTACCAGCCTGCCTCCACTGGATTGTTGTATGTGGATCATTGTGTGGGAAATGTTGGCTGGAATCAAATGAACCACTGGGTCAGCTTTTATGAAAACGTGATGGGGTTCAAAAACATTTTAACTTTTGACGATACGGATATTTCAACTGAATATTCCGCCCTTATGAGTAAGGTGATGAGTAACGGCAACGGCCAGGTGAAATTTCCCATCAATGAACCCGCCGAGGGAAAACGAAAATCACAGGTGGAAGAGTTTCTTGAATTTTTTAACGGCGAAGGCGTCCAGCATGTGGCCATGGCTACCAACGATATTGTTGCCACTGTGAGCGATCTCATGCATCGCGGCATTGAATTTCTAAAAGTGCCATCCAGTTACTACGAGGAACTGGAGGGACGGGTGGGCAAAATAGACGAAGATCTGGAACCATTGAAAGAACTGGGCATTCTTGTAGACCGCGACCCCGATGGTTATCTTCTCCAAATCTTCAGTAAGCCAGTGCAGGACAGGCCGACTGTTTTCTTTGAAATCATCCAGCGCAAGGGCGCCACAAGTTTTGGAAAGGGAAATTTCAAAGCCCTGTTTGAGGCGATCGAACGCGAGCAGGAAAAAAGAGGCAACTTATGAAACTCGTCAGCATCCTAGAATCCGGTAAAGAACGGGCCGGCCTGGTTTCTGCAAACCAGGTATATATTTTTTCTGCGATGAACGCCGGTTTGCCGGAGACCATGCAGGAATGTATTGTAGCATGGGATGAAATCTATCCCGAATTGCAAAAACTTTCGAAGGAAGTAAATACTTCAGCCGAAATGAAAAAACGGGGTATGCCAGTGGAGGAAGCATATATGCTTGCTCCGGTTCCCAAACCAAACTCAATCCGGGATGGCTATGCATTCCGCCAGCATGTTGAAACCGCAAGAAAGAACAGGGGATTGGAAATGACGCCGGTATTTGACTCGTTCCCTGTTTTCTATTTTGGAAACCACCAGACTGTGCGTGGACCGGGCGCCGTTCATTGCATGCCAGATCATTTTAAAAAACTGGACTTTGAACTGGAAGCAGCCGTTGTTATTTCGCGGAAGGGGAAGAATATCCGCGCAGAAAAAGCCGATGAATGGATAGCCGGCTTAATGATCATGAACGATTTTAGTGCGCGTACATTACAAATGGAAGAAATGCTTCTAAACCTCGGGCCTGCAAAGGGAAAAGACTTCCTTACAACTACAGGTCCATGGTTGGTGACCCTCGACGAACTGGAGGCCTATGAAACACCCTGCAGGGAAAACCATACCGGAAAATCCTGGAACCTGAATATGTCGGCCTCAGTTAATGGAAATATCGTCAGCACCGGGAATCTATCCGACATGGAATGGACATTCGCGGAATTAATCGCAAGAGCTTCTTATGGTGTTGAACTATTCCCCGGTGATATCATCGGATCCGGAACGGTGGGTACAGGTTGTTTCCTGGAACTGAATGGATCCGGGAAATTAAAGGACAGTAAGTATCCCGAACAGTGGTTGCAGCCGGGTGATACTATCGCCCTTACAATAGAATCCCTTGGAATCCTTGAAAATCGGGTGCTGGCGGAGCAGACAGATTATTCAATCCTTCAACTTAAGAAGGGTTATCCGTTCAGATAGAGAATCAACTTCCAGAGATCATCTTCACCGAAAACTCCGCTTTTATTCGTGGACAGCCATTCGTCCACTTTCATATTGTCGCCATTTAGTTTGAAAGCGCGATCTATAGATTTTTTTTTGATCTCATTCAGTACTTTATATTCCTTATTGGGAAGTATGATATAATAAACCGGGTTATCAACAAACTGGCTATATAATTTCCCTTCCGTAACCAACCCATTCGTGTGCCAGTTCTGTGATTTTATTGTAGTGTGGATGAATTTATAGAGTGAATATTTATTGTCATTCCGGATCAGTTCCTGAAAAAAGTCTTTCTTGTTTATCAGGTAAACATGTTCGAATATATAAACAGAATCGTGCCAGAAAAAAGTGACCGACTTAAACTCCCGTTTATCCACTTCATAGATTTTTTTATAGTCCTGGGTCAGCAGCAGGTTCTGACTGATTTTTTCAAGATTAAAAAACAAGGAATCGTTCTGGATAATTTTATTGTTGGCGGTCACGACTTTTGCGTGCGCCCAGGCGCTGTCAAAAAGCAGGGGATTGCCTTTTATCGGGACTTCCTTTTCATATTCAGGTGGATTGTATAAAGTATAATTCGGGAATTGAGAATTTTGCGACATGGCCGGAAACGAGCACGCCATACAAACGACCAGAAAAACAAATCGGTTCATACCAGGAGTTTTCATGTTAAACAGGTTCCAATATACACCAGTAAACAGCAGGTTGCCGGCTCTTCACAGTGCATTAACCATAAAAACCCTGCCATGGCAGGGTCACTAATGACGACTGATCATGGAAATAGTTATTTCCCGTGTGGGGACTTTCCGGTGCTTTTCACTGAATCCCTGTTTTTTTGCATGAAAGAATAATATACAAAGGATGAGTAAAAAAGCGGGTGCTCCAAGCCAACTCAGATCCTTTGAATAATTCAAGAAATTTGTATCTGTGGCGTTTTTACGCAGGTGAAGATTGTTTTTAACCATTCGCATAACCGATTCCAGGATATTTTGAAGACACAAGATAGGTAAATATTATAGTCTACAAAATTAGTAGACATTATATTTTATTATTTTAATCAGAAAGGTTAGTATCCTCGATCTCCCGGCGGGAACCGGGTGTTTTTCGTTTGAAATACCAGAATAAAGGAATACCCAGGGCTGAAATGGCCAGTCCGAGCAGGGAATTGATCACAGGCGTTTGCCCGGAAATATAATTGTTGATATCGTTCCAGATGGTGCTGACCACATAAAACGCAGCAAACAGTATAAATAAAGAAGGTATCCAGGGATAACCCCACACCTTGTAAGGCCGTGGCAGACCGGGCATTTTTTTGCGGAGTACAAAGATACCCACAGCTCCAAGGAGATACACCAGCCAGGCGACGAACGTAAAAATATCAGCCAGCATATCGAAAGACCCGGTAAGAATAAATAAGAATGCGAGTGCCCCATGCATCAGCAATGCATTGCCGGGTGTATGAAAACGCGGATGCTCCTTGCCTGCCCAGGAAAAAAAAAGTTTTTGCCTTGCCATGGCAAATGTTACACGGGCTTCGGACATGCCATTTCCGTTTATGGCTCCAAATGAACAGATGACAATCATAGCGGCGATAATGGACCCACTGGTTTTACCGAGCGCCCGCGCAATGGCATCTGAGGCGACAAGCGGCGACTGTGCGATTTTGTCCACAGGCAATACATATAAAAACGCGAGATTCAGCAACACATAGATCAGAACGCAGGCAAAGACACCCGAGAAAAGACTACGCGGAATATTCCTTTGCGGATTCTTTATTTCACCTCCAACAAAAGTGACATTGATCCAACCGTCGAATGCCATGAACGCGCTGGTCATTGCACCGACGATGCCGCCGATCAATAACCATCCGTGTTTCGGATGGGCGGAGGATAAAACCAGATTACCAGCATGCCCGTTGCCGGAAAAAAAAATACCGGCTATCAGCGCAGCGATTACGGCAACTTTTATGACGGTACTGAAAACCTGTAGCACATTGCTGCCTTTCACCGTAACATAATTGAGCACGGTAATTCCCAACACTAAAATGACAGCCAGTGATTTAACGCCAAGGTTTGCCAGCGGGTACAGGTTTCCAAGAAAGGGGATATGCCAGACAATACTTTTTTCCAGGGCCGGTGAGAGTCTCGGCAGGTGAAGAAAATAATCCGAATAAGCGGCACATACAAAAGAAATAGCCGCAACAGATGCTGTATTTATAACTGTAAACGCTGCCCATCCATAAAGAAAAGCGATAAAATCGCCATACATGTACCGGAAATACACAAACAAACCCCCGGTCTCCGGAATCATCGCGCCGATCTCAGAATAAATAAGAGCCCCAATCAGTGAAACGATACCTGCGATGATCCATACTGCAATCAACCATCCGGGGGATGCAAGCTCGCCAGCCATGGTAGCCGGTTTCATAAAAATGCCCGAGCCGATCACACTACCAATGATGATGGAAACCGCTCCTCCGTAACCGATGACCTGGCGGGTTTTATTGATCATGCAAGTAATTAATTTTTTATCGTTGTCCGTCTGCCATCATTCCGCAAATCAACCTGTGAAAATGATGTATCCCCTGTTCTCTGGTAACTGAATATCTGCCCTGGTTATAAAACCTGGACCGAATACCTTTCTGAACCGCTTCGACCACTTCTTCATCTTCCATTTCCACAACATCCAGTTGAGAGCCCGCACCTTTGTTGAATAATTCCTCTTTCCACACATAAGTATAAAATGAAACGCGGGTCCGGTTTAGGGAAAGTGGCTGAACCAGGTTAATACTGAGTCCCCAAGGATAAAAATTGAACATCATATTGGGAAAGACAAAAAAATAATACGCTGCGACTTTCTTTCCAAAGTCAACCGATGAAGGCGGAAGGTCAAATATCTGATCTTCCGATTTAGCCAATCCCAACTGCAGGTTTGACGTCTCAAACAGTTCCGTTGTATAATTTCCAAAATCGATGACCGTATTTAGTCCCGCGTGTACAAAGGGAATATGAAACCCTTCGAGGTAATTTTCACAATACAGAGCCCAATGCGCGTTTACCTGGTATTCACTGGATAATGCCGGTTTGAAAACAAATTCGTCCAGCGGAAGCCAGGACAACCGATTCTGCATGGCTGCAAAATGACTGGCCGGGTTAGCATTCAAATCCAGTGATGTGAACAGCCAGGGTCCCCATTCAAATAAGGGCAAGCGTGTCAGGTCATCTTCCTTCGACGGAAAATTTTTCACTTCTTTAAATTCAGGCATGGACATAAAATGACCATCAAGCCCGAACTGTCTGCCGTGATATCTGCACCTCATATTGACCACCTGACAGGCTTCCGCAACCAGCGTGGTGCCCCGGTGTGTGCATACATTCGAAAGACAGTAAACCAGA
>Ga0066787_10000060_pt1 | contig 15817 bp, 16 predicted proteins | sample OrgsoiDNA2013047_FD_70942 | JGI IMG/M metagenome (GOLD analysis project Ga0066787, IMG submission 70942) | Permafrost soil microbial communities from the Arctic, to analyse light accelerated degradation of dissolved organic matter (DOM) -... | ecosystem: Environmental > Terrestrial > Soil >...
CAAGCATATATTTTGCCAGCTGCTGCGTAATGGTGGATCCGCCGCCGGCGCTTCCGAGTTTCACGACTGCGCGCAACACGCCCATGCCATCAATACCCGAATGATCATAGAACCTTTTGTCTTCTGTTGAAAGAAGCGCGTTGATCGCATTTTTTGAAATATCGTGATATTCTACATTACTACGGTTGCTCTTATCCTTATAATATTTCCCCATGAGGGTGCCATCGTCGGCATATACTTCCGAGGCCAGCATAATGGACGGATTTTCCAGTTCCTTCAAAGAAGGGAGCGGACCAAAAACGCCAAAGTTTATCAGCACCAGTAAAATGATAAAGGCACCAAGACAGGCAAAAAAAATCTTCCAGAATATAGGGTTTGCCTTTTGCATAATTTTATTTTAGCTTATTGAATTTTTTTGTTGTCCGTCATTTAGCGGGTGGAAATTTATCGGGAGCATACACCGACAGGAATTTTTTGTACAGTAAAAGATCCTTATTCGTTTTGAGAATTTCCAGGTTCTGATCGTCAATCATGATAAAATAAAATTTGTTGACCGGCAACCAGGGTATGATTTCACGGGGAGCCGCATTCCCGGCTTTATCCAGGTATGTTAGGGCCGCAGAAGCATTGTCAAAACCATGAATGATCATCATCTTACTGCTGTCGTTGAGTGATAACTGGCTGGTCTCATAATTTTTTCCGTAAAAATTTTCACGGTTATAGCGGTCGAATGCATTTTTTGATTCCGTAACATACACCGGGTCAACTTTCGTCATAACCAAAACCACGGACTGTGGTTTATCCGGTGACCAGGTATAAGGTGAAACAAAGAGCGCCTGTTTTTTTAATTGTGCGGAATCCGGTTTTTTGATAACCACCTGGCCGCTGTCTTTGGCATTCACAACGGCTTGTTTCGCCGTGGCGGAATCGTTTTTCTTCGGTTGTGTATTGGCGATAGCGGCACGCGTGATGCTGTCTTCGGCCATCCTCTTTATGTCGAGATTTCTCAGATAGTTTTCAATTCTTTCCCGTTCGTTCAGCACACGCAGAATGTTTTTTGCCTTGGCGGCCATGGTAGTACCCTGGTACTTCGAAATTATTTTATTCAGGGTAACTTTGCCGATGCTGTCGTAGCGGTAATGTATATAGTACAGCGCCTCGATATATAATAATTGCGGCGTCCAGTATTTTTCACCATACATACTGTCCAGTTTGAGTTTCTCGGCGGCTGCTTCATCAAAATGACCTTCGATCAGATTTTCGTAAACCTTTTCATAGGCCCGCGTAGCCTGCGTCCGGACGGGCAGATCCTCTGGTCCTTTTGGAGGATTTTCAATCAGCGAGATATAGCGGCTCGACGAATATTTTTGTTTCAGCAATGCCAGTATTCTTGCGGCATTGAGCGAATCGTACAGATGGATATAACAGAAATACTGGTTGTACAGTGCTTCCTGGAAATACCGGGTGTCAGGAAATCTTGTCTCCAGGCTGTCGTATGTTTTTATGGCATTCTGATAGTCAGGTATGTATTCCTGCAATGCTTTTCCAAGGCTGAAGAGCGCATTCTCTACAGAATCCTTCGATTTCTTCAACTTTTCCGGAGTAAGCGGAATAGCATCCAGCAGCGACTGGGCGGTTAGTTCTTTTACCGGAGGGGCTCCGGGACCCGATTCAGCGCCGTTCAGACGATTACTGCCTGGCTGGTTGGCTCCGGCAACCTGTTTATTGATCATCGACTGCACCTGCCAGTTATCCACGTTCGGGCGGTTGCCCCATTTGGATTTGAAATCATTATATCCCTTTGCCTTCAGGGACTGATTATAAAAATACCAGTCCCCGGTTCCACCGGAATTGAACATATCTGTCGTGGCAGTATTTGTTTTAAAACCATATCCGCCGGACCCGCCACTGATTTCTTCTTCAGACAGACCCTGTTGTTTGCGATAGGCGCGTATCATTTTTTTGATATAGGCTTCTCTTTCTTCCGGCGTCATGGCGGCGATCCGCTGGAGACTGTCCTGCCTCTGAATCAGCAAAATCTGTGGAACGATATGACTGAGCGCCTGTTTTCTGTCGAGCAGCACTTTCAGGGAATCTGCAATGAACGGATTGCTGACATTGATGCTGTCGTAGGCGTATTTTGCTTCCGGATACATTTTGTCTTCCAGGAACATCCATCCCAGTTTAAGGAATGCCCGATCCCTGTTGGAGCCCGATCCGGTAGCGTGTTGAATGCTTTTCTTAAAATCCGCCCGGGCCGCTGACCTGTTATTTCTTTCCAGTTCCATTTCTGCCGCAACAAAATAAATGATGTCGAGGTAGGGCTCATAGATTTCCTTCCTGGCCATTCTGCGAAGGGCGTCCACATTCTTTTGTATATAATCTCCTTTTGCTCCCTGTCCTCTGTTCTGACGGATGGCGTTCAGCCGCGCGTACACCGCAAGGGCGGGATCCAGCGTATGGGTGGACGATTTTTCGTACCAGGCCTTTGATGCAGGCGCATTGCCGGACCTTTCATATAATTGTCCGATCAGGTATTCCCAGCGGGCCTGTTCGTTCTGGTCGTTTGCATTGTCCAATGCTTTTGTGAGGTAGATGGCAGCGCTGTCCCATTGTTTGATTTTATAAAACCAAAGGGCCTGCATTTCGTGCAGGGCGGGTTGCAGGCGCGCGGGAAAATTCGGATCCTGTTTAAGTATTTCAATCAGTACCGCACCGCGGGTTAATTTTTCCTGCTGAAAATAGGTGCGTATCTGCCAGATAAAAGATTCGTTGCGACTCGGTGGCTGGCTGAATGATTTCTTTACAATATTTTCTTTTTCGTTGGTGGAAACCGAGAATGCGTTTCCGCCTTCTTCCTGGTTACTTCCGATAGGCAGCGGATAACCATCCTTATCACGAGGCGCGAAAGCATAGTTTACAAATTGAAAAAGAATATGGGCGGAATCCAGGTTGTTCTTGTAGAAATAGGCCCTCCCCATCAGCATGTACATATTATCGGCCCAGTTATTTCGCATGTCGCGCAGGAGAATGGAAGAATTTACTTTGTCGATAACCGAATCGAGATTGCGTTTGTCCTTCGACGTTGTTTCCAGGGAATAATTGTAGAAGGGCAGGAGCTGGGTATAGTCTTCCCTGAACTGACCTTTCGCGCGGGCCAGTATTTCGTTCAGTTTGTTATTGGTGTTGAAATAAAAATTGTAGTGCGTTATGGTGTTCTGGATAAACTCTCTCGGGAGCTTCCACTTCGTTTCCGTTGTTTTTTCGTAACCCAGCGTACGGTTTTCATATTTATCCGGCTTCTTCAGGTCATAATCGATCCCAGCCTGGCCGAATCCGTCCAGAAAGAAAAAACAAAAGCATATAACTGAGGTAACGATCCGTTTCACCCTTCGTCCTTTAGGATTGCCATGCAAACTAAAATGTTATTAACTGATAAACCCTGTTTTTATTTTAAAAAGCAGTCGATTTAAGGCCGTTTTAACCTGCAAACCAATAACTTGTTATCTTTAGACCGCAATATGCCCATATGGCCAAATTCGATGCCAATTCTACATTAAAAAGATTGCAGAACCGCTACAGGCTGGTGGTCATGAATGATGATACTTATGAGGAAGTCGTTACTTTCAAACTTTCCCGCCTCAGTGTGTATGTTTTTCTCAGCACGGTTTTTGTTCTACTTACTGGCCTTACGGTGGCTTTGATCGTGTTTACTCCACTAAAACTTTATATCCCGGGATATGGAGATTTTAATAATACTACGGAGTTGCGTGAACTAAAAATACGTACTGATTCGTTAGAGGAGGAAATGAGGTACCGGGATCAGTATTTTCAGAGTTTAAGAAACGTGCTCGAGGGGAGCAGCTCTGTAAAGTTGGATACCACGGTTCTGAAAACCCCGAAACCGGAGAAAATTGACGACTAAATCTAATACCAATGTTCAATAGCAAATCAAAATCAGAAACAGCAGAAGCTGCCGTACCAACCGGCAGCGCCAGCCTCATTGGCAGCGGAACCTCCCTTAAAGGAGATATTACCAGCAGCGGCGACCTCAGAATAGATGGCACCCTGGTGGGCAATATTATCTGTTCTGCCAAAGTCATCATCGGCGCAAACGGCGTAGTTGAAGGCGATATCAGCGGTCAGACGGCGGATATTATGGGAAAGGTATCCGGCACCATCAAGGTGAAGGAACTGCTTCAGTTAAAAAGCAATTGCCAGGTAAACGGTAACCTCCATTCTGCCAAATTGCAGATAGAACCGGCTGCCAGTTTTAACGGACAGTGCCACATGATCCAGGAACAACCGGTTACAATATCCGGCAAATCCGGTTCGTCCTCATCTTCAAAAGATGACTATTTAAAGAGTCCGTCTTTGGCCATATCGTAATCAGGTAAAAGCCAAAAATGGTTATCCATCTTTGATCTTTACGCTGTAGGGGTAAAGACCTAAATTTGCGGGATTTCTGTACCATGACAGACCGCAAATTGTATTTACCGTTGATATATCTTTTCCTGGGGCTTTGCATGCTTTTTCTGCTGCTGCACTGGCTTATTCCCGGAACGGCCATCAATTACAATGTTCTTCAGGCCGGGAACCTCCTTCTGTTTATTGTTGGCTGGATCTCTGTAAGAATGAGTTCTGCCGCGCTGGTACACAAAAACGCGCAGAAATTTCTTCAGCTGGTATACGGTTCCTTTTTATTAAAGTTCTTTGTCCTTGCCGTCGGCGCATTTATTTATATCGCCATTTACAAAAAGGATATTAATAAACCGGGCCTGTTTGGTTGTTTTGGCCTTTATTTTATTTATGCGGTCGTTGAAGTGCGTTCCGTGATGAAACAGAGTAAAAAGACAAATGCCTAAAAAGGAAGCACCCCTCGAATACCTGGAAAACTATCTGCCTGCCGGCTCAGCCGAAAAACTTCTTGAATACCTGCACCGGTACAAAGTTCACCTTACGATTACCCGCACCCGAAAGAGCATTTTGGGAGATTATCGGCACGCGACGGGGACCGACAATCACCGTATCAGCGTGAACGGAAATCTGAATAAATATGCATTTCTCATCACGCTGATTCATGAAATCGGCCACCTGATTACTTTTCAGCAATACGGAAACCGGGTAAATGCGCATGGTAAAGAATGGAAACAGTCGTACAGGATGGTATTGGAAGATTTTCTTCAACTGAAGCTTTTTCCGGCAGATATTCATCAGACGCTGGTGAAATCCCTGCACAATCTTCCGGCCAGCAGCTGTTCGGACGTAAATCTGACACGGGTTTTGAAAAACTACGATGCAAAAGACAAAACCGTGCTGGTGGAGAATATAAAAGTGGGAACCCACTTTAAAACAGATGATGGCAGATTATTCATACGGGGTCGCCAGATCCGCAAGCGGATCGAATGTACTGATACCCATTCTGGAAAACTTTATTTGTTCAGTCCCGTGTATGAAGTAGAACCGGTGAATAAATAGTTTCAGGATCCGATGATCGCCATAAGGCCGTAGAGAACAATCACTGTTAAGACAACAATAGCGAGAAAGGGTTTGTGAGAGGATTTCATTGGTAGCGTATTTCGTTTTCGTGGATTGGATGTTAACGTTAAGATATTCCATTTATTTTCCAGATGCAAGTTTCTTATCATCATTTATTCCATTGCCGATCCGGCGCGGCACTTTAACTTTGAAATATGGCGGAACCTATCGTAGAACTCAGAAATGTTAACATTTACCAATCCAATACTCTCATTCTTGGAAATGTGGATATCGTGGTAAACAAGGCAGAATTTGTTTACCTGGTCGGTAAAACCGGTACGGGTAAATCGAGTTTGTTGAAAACCATGTACGGTGATCTTACCATGAAGGAAGGTGAGGGAACGGTCGCGGGATTTAATCTCCGGGAAATGACCTGGAAAAAAGTCCCGTACCTGCGCAGGAACCTGGGTGTGGTCTTCCAGGATTTTCAGTTGCTGACAGACCGAAACGTAATCGATAACCTGAAATTCGTTTTGAAAGCGACGGGTTGGAAGGATGAACGGCTAATGAACGAAAAGATTAATGATGTATTGGATAAGGTGGGACTTAAATCAAAGGGATTTAAAATGCCTTATGAGATGAGCGGCGGTGAACAACAACGCGTGGACATTGCACGGGCCCTACTTAATTCTCCCAAACTGATATTGGCGGATGAACCAACCGGGAATCTGGATCCGGAAACTTCGGACGAGATCATGCAGCTGTTATTCCAGATCTCAAAGGAATACGGCACTACCGTTATTATGGCGACGCACGATTACCGGGTGGTAAATAAATTTCCTGCCCGAACCATCCGCACTGAACGAGGAAGAGTGTTTGACAATGCTACCATATCTGTGCAATAAGACGTTCTGCAGATTCGTGATTATCGTACTGATCTTGTAATTTTTCTCTTCGCCATTGTAAATCCAGAAAAGTAAATGGTCTTTCATATAGGTTCCTGATCGATTGTTTGAAATCCCCAGCGCTTTCAGCCAGGTGACAAACTTCCTGAAGACCCGTTCCCTCAACAGCATCTCCGTTTACAATACAATGTCTCCCGTTAAAAAGTGCATTTAGTAATTTCAGTTTCACACCGGTACGATTAAAAGAAGGTATTACATGAAGCTGGGCTTTTGTTATGATATCCTTTAGCTCCTGATCGGTGGGATCGGACACCAGACAGCAATTCTTATGTCTTGCTACAGCTCGCCTTAGTTTAGCTCCTGGATTTTTTCCCGCCACCAAAAAGGGTAGTGGGAGATCGTTGAAAACATTTTCCAGCAGCCAGAACACTGCTTTCTCATTTTCATCCACCGATAAATTCCCATGGTACAAACAGTAACACCCCGTTCCCTGTGGCGATTCGATTTGCTGAAAGGGAAGAAAAACCGGGATAACGATTATGTTTTTTGATTGATAACTAAAGGCAGCCATGTCGGCATCGGACTGCGTAACGGCCAGCAGGGGCCAGGTGGAAGCAATGCTCTTTTCATATTTTTTTAAAACTGCGCTCTCCCTCAGGTAATACAATTTTTTAAACCAGGAGTTGCTGCTGCTGGCAAGCTGCCGGTAATACACGGATTCGATATTATGAAGACGCAGTAAAATTTTTCTGTTTGCGAACCGGGCATCACCTGTGAGATAAGAACAGTGTACGCCTTCCAGCAGAATTGGATACTCATCCTGAAGAAGTCTTTCCAGTAATTCAGGGTTTGAACGGGAGCAAACAATGTACGGAAGCTGATGGGAAAAACCCTTGTGGCCCGTTCTCCTCGGATAATAGTAAACCTGCGCGCAATAATTTTTTAATATCGGTTGTTCTTCCCTGCCACTGGTAAAACAATGCAGGTGTATTTGAATACCTTCATCATGGAGGGTCCTGATTTTATAATACAGGTCAAATACACCACCATAATCGGGAGGATAAGGAACATCATGACATACGATATGCAGTTTCCTGTCTTCCATCTACTAATTAACCGATTCCTTTTCCACTTGTTTAAAAATGTCTATAACTATTTTGCTTTCAGTCTCCCAATTCAGCTCGTCCCGTACCCGGCAGGTATTGTTTTTCCACCGGTTCATCGTTTCCGGATCGGCGAAAATCTCTTTTATCTTAATAGCTATATGTTCAGGATTATGATCGTCAATAAAAGCACCCACATCAAATTGATTGATGATCTTTTCCTGTTCAATCAGCCTGCTGGCGAGAACCGGAACCCCGGCATGCAGGTACTCGAACAATTTATTTGGAAGACTGTATTTATGATTCAGCACGGAAGGCTTGTCGATGGAAAGTCCGAGCCGGGCTTTGCGGGTGAAATGCGCCAGCACGTTGAAAGGCACTTTTGAAACCAGCGAGATTTTTTCGGCCAGCTGATTGTGTTCGATGATCTTTTCAAGTTTACTAAATACGTCACCGCCCCCAATGATCAGCAGGTGAAATTGCGATGATTCCAGGAAAAGCATGCTATAGACAAGCTCCTCTGCCCCCCGGGATTCGTTGATCCCGGCACCCTGCATGATGAGTAGTTTTTTATTTTCAGGAATTTTTCGGTCAATGGATTCAATCCAGTTGGCTTCCTCCGGTGTCAGGTTAGGATTGGGAGGATTTTTTAATGGAAGATTCCTGACTACATACAGTCTTTTATGATAGGTTTTCCGGTAGAGATTGTGGATCGAATCCGACACCGTGTACATGAATTTCAGGTTTGAGAAAACCCTTGCTTCAATGAATTTCCAGAACGACCGCCTGATGGGTTTCTGGTCCATGCCGGCCATTCCAAGGAAATATTCGTGACTGTCATATACGAGGGGCTTTCTTTTGAGCCTGGCCATGAGCAGGGTGGCGGGCATAACGTCCAGGTCGTTTCCCAGGAATATATCCGATTTTTCCCGGGCGAGTCTGAAAAACAACCTGATATTGAATTCGGCATAGAACAGTACCGTGCCCCTGAACCACATCTTAACCCTATCTGTTTGATAATCACGCGATTTTAGCGGCTGGCTTGTTTTATTACAGGATCCTATCAGCAAAACACGGAATCCCTCTTCCCGAAGCGTCTGGCATATTTTATGAACCCGCTGATCAGTCACCAGGTCAGAAATGACCGTTACTGTAATCTGCTTTCTCTCAAGAGGATATAGGTAGGATGTCATGATGTATCTGGGGTTGCCCTTTGACAGGGATTTTCATTGAAAACGTCATAATTCTCAAATAATTCTCTACCTTCGCGCCGAAATTAGCAGAATATTATCTGGATGCCTTAAAAAAATTGAGATGCCTTATTTGACAAAAGAAAAAACAGCAGAATTCTTCACAAAGTTCGGAACAAGCGCAACAAATACCGGATCCATCGAAGCGCAGATTGCGTTATTGACTGAACGTATAAACCGCATTTCTGATCATCTTCAGGGAAATAAAAAAGACTTCTCAACCCATCGCGGGCTGATGCAGCTCGTTGGGAAAAGAAAAAGACTGTTGACCTACCTGAGCAACAACGACCTTCAGAATTACCGCCAGCTGATCGAAAAGATCGGTCTCAGAAAATAAGCAGATCATTATCGTCCCTTAACTATCCAGGAACCCTCCTGCCGACTGTTTCGACCGATTTATTTCAAACGATTCAATATGTTATCACAGCCTTTTAGTGTAACCTTTACGACCGGTGAAGGATTACCGATTGCCATAGAAACCGGAAAACTTGCCCGTCAGGCAGATGGCGCCGTTACCGTGCGCCAGGGAAATTGCATCATACTGGCTACAGTAGTTGCGAACAAGGATCCAAAGGAAGGACAGGAATTTTTTCCCATGTCGGTGGATTACCAGGAAAAATTTGCATCAGCCGGAAGAATACCCGGTTCTTTTTTTAAAAGAGAATCCCGTCTGAACGACTACGAAGTGCTTACCAGTCGTTTGATTGACCGTGCCCTGCGTCCCTTGTTTCCTGAAGATTATTTTTGTGATGTTCAGGTACTGGTAACATTGATTTCCAGTGATTCCGAAATTATGCCGGATGCACTGGCCGGCCTGGCTGCTTCTGCAGCATTGACCATATCGGATATACCGATGAAGGAACCGATCAGTGAGGTAAGGGTCGCTAAAGTGGATGGCCGGTTTGTTGTAAACCCGACACGCACACAGTTGGAAGCTTCTTCACTAGAATTCCTGATTGCCGCGACGGATAAAAATCTGATGATGGTGGAAGGGGAAGCAAATGAATGCAGTGAAGAAGACCTGGTGCAGGCATTGCAGATTGCGCACGACGCCATCCGCATCCAAATTAAAGCGCAGAATGATCTTCGTGAAAAAGTAGGGAACAAACCAAAAAGAGATTACAAGAAACCGGAAACGAACGAAGAACTGAACGCAAAAGTCCAGGCTTTTACCAAAGACAGGATCTATCAGATTTCAAAAGCGGGAAGCAGTAAACATAAACGCAGCGAGGCTTTTGACCAGTTGAAAAAAGATCTCATCGAAAGCCTGGGTACCGAACTCTCCGACGCCGACAAAAAATTAGCAAAAAAATATTACGCCGACCTGCAGTGGGAAATCGTCCGCAATATGATTGTGGATGAAAAGATCCGGCTGGATGGAAGGAAGCTGGATGAAGTCAGGCCACTGGCTATGGAAACCGATCCATTGCCAACGCCACATGGATCGGCCTTGTTTACCAGGGGCGAAACGCAATCGCTCACAACGGTAACCCTCGGAACGCCGCTCGATGAACTGCTGGTGGAAAGCGCTGCAAAATCAGATTACAGCAAATTTATACTGCATTATAATTTTCCGCCTTTCTCAACAGGGGAAGTGAAAATGATGCGGGCTCCTGCCCGTCGGGAAGTGGGACATGGAAATCTTGCCATGCGTTCACTGAAAAAGATGATGCCGGGAAAGGATTATCCATATACAGTGCGTGTAGTGAGTGATGTGCTCGAATCCAACGGATCGTCGTCTATGGCAACCGTTTGTGCAGGGTCGCTGGCACTTATGGATGCTGGTGTACCATTCGCGAAGCATGTGAGTGGCGTGGCCATGGGACTTATTTCAAGAACATCAGATAATAAGCACGCTGTACTGACAGATATACTCGGAGATGAAGATCACCTCGGAGATATGGATTTTAAAGTAACCGGTACCAGGGATGGTATTTGTGGTGTGCAGATGGACATCAAGGTAGATGGCCTTAGTATGGATACCATGCGTGAAGCGCTTGAGCAGGCACGTAAAGGCCGTTTGCTAATCCTGGACGCTATGTACAATTGTTTACCAGAGGCAAGACCTGAAGTGAAACCGCATGCGCCAAGAATGGAAAAATTATTTATCGAAAAAGAATTTATCGGCGCCGTGATCGGACCCGGCGGCAAAATCATACAGGAGATTCAGCGGGAAACCGGAGCAACCATCAACCTGGAAGAAGTTGGCAATCAGGGTGAGGTGAGTATCTTCAGTCCATCTAAAGAAGGCCTTGACAAGGCAGTCGCCTGGATCAAGGGGATTGTTGCTGTTCCGGAAGTCGGAACTGTGTACGAAGCAAAAGTAAAATCAGTGATGCCCTATGGGGCCTTTGTAGAATTCCTGCCAGGTAAACAAGGCCTGCTGCATATCAGTGAAATCAGCTGGAAAAGGCTTGAAACCATGGAGGGTGTTCTGAACGAAAATGATATGGTGAAAGTGAAACTGATTGGCGTTGACAATAAAACCGGAAAATTTAAACTCAGCCGCAAAGTGCTTATGCCAAAACCGGAAGGAAGAACGGAAAGCCGTCCGCAGGAACATCACGAAGAGTAGCGCCTGGAACAGAGGATAAGCTCAGAGATGAATCGTTATATTGAAATCACGATCGATACACTGAATACCGAAGAATCGGATATCCTGGTGGCACGCCTGAGCCAAGCAGGTTTTGAAGGTTTTGAAGAGGAACCGGAAAAATTACATGCCTTTATCCCCGAAACGTTATATGATGTTTCAAAAGTTGAAAAAATCATTTCTGAAATTAAAGGGCTCGCTGATCCATTTCATACTTTTTTCAAAACGGCATTCATTGAACCAAGGAACTGGAATGAAGAATGGGAAAAAGATTTTGAACCGGTTGTTATCGGCAATTTCTGTGCAGTCAGGGCACAATTTCATGACGAGATTCCCGGAGTGCAGTTTGATTTGATTATAACACCAAAAATGAGTTTTGGCACTGGTCATCATGCAACTACTTATATGATGATCGAAGCCATGCAACAAACTGAATTCAAAAATCGAACGGTACTCGATTTTGGAACCGGCACCGGTGTGCTCGCTATTCTGTCAGACAAATTAGGAGCCGGTTCCGTTCTCGCGATTGATTCCGATGAGTGGAGTATTGAAAATGCACTGGAAAATGTAGCAGTCAATGAATGTACCCATATACGTATAAAACGGAAGGATTCCCTTTCCGGGACAGGGCAATTCGATATTATACTGGCGAATATAAACCTTCGGGTCATACTCAAAAACTTGGAATTTATCCGACAACATTTGAATAAATCAGGCGTTTTTATAGGCAGTGGAGTGCTGGAATCTGATGAAGTGAGGATAATCCCGGTGGCCATCCGCGCGGGTTTTATATTCGAGCGACTGAATACTAAAGACAACTGGATGAGTTTCAGATTAAAAAATTCAGTTGCCTAAGGGTCAAATCGATAAGGTTTGAAAGCTTTTTTTATTTAATTTTGAAATCCAAGCATTCCTGCCGTCCATGAAGGAAGTACTTTTTATTCTTTTTGCTTACCTGATAGGTTCCATACCGACGGCAGTATGGATCAGCCGTTATTTTTTTGGTGTGGATATACGCGAATACGGAAGTGGAAACGCCGGCGCAACCAATACTTTCCGGGTACTGGGCGCTAAGTGGGGCTGTATCGTGATGAGCGTGGATGTTTTGAAAGGCGTAATCGCAACCAGCCTTTATATTGTTCTTCCCTTTTATATGCATAACGAATGGGACAGAACCAACCTCATGGTTGGACTGGGCCTGGCAGCCGTAGTAGGCCATATATTTCCCCTTTGGGCCGATTTCAGAGGCGGGAAGGGCGTAGCTACCCTTTTTGGAATGATCCTCGCAATCCAGCCCCTGGTGGCTTTATACTGCGTTGGTGTTTTCCTTCTTTGTCTTTATCTGACCCGTTTTGTATCGTTGAGTTCCATATTGGCAAGTATCGCTTTTGTAGTCCTGATTCTGTTCATTTTTAATGAAAAAGAGCCTCTTTACCGGGCTTTTTCCATTGCAGTAGCCCTGTTGGTGATCCTGACCCATCAGAAGAATATCAGCCGTCTGCTCAGGGGAAGCGAAAGTAAAATTCCGATTCTAAAGTATCGCGATAAAAAAAGACCGAGACGATCGGATTCTCAAATCTAGGTAAGGCTTATAAAGGAAGGATAGTCAATCTTTTACCCTAAGTATTATCCAAAACACGTATTTATACCCTTTTTAGCGTTCCCGGCATGTAAAGTGATCATATTGCTTTACTTACGGTTAATTATTCGTTACCTTTGCAGCCCCTCACGGCGATTCCGCATAACAAAAAAATACATAAAGCATGTCATTAACTTTATTGGAAAAGTTGGAACTCAAAGAAGAAAAAAGCATTTTAATTCAGGGTCTTCCTTCTTCGATAGAGAAACAATTTGCTAAACTGGCTTTTGCAAAGAATGTTACTCCGCTTCTCAAGATCAGGAAGATCGATTTTGCCCTGGTATTTGCTGTAAATGAAACCCAGCTAAGGGGAATTATTCATGAAGTACTGCCTGCCCTGAGCAAAGGAGGCAAATTCTGGGTAGCCTATCCCAAAACAAGCTCTAAAATTGCCACAACCCTGAACAGGGAGTGTAGCTGGAGCTGCATTACAAATGCTGGATTTGAAGGAGTAACCGAGATTACCCTGGATCATGTCTGGACGGCAACGCGGTTTGAAAAACCAGTGCTAAGCAGCCCGGTTCTTTCAAGCCGGAAGGTGGGAGCACTGGCAAGCTAAAAAGCAGGTCCTTTGCTTACATTTTAACGATGACCGTCCCCGATTTTCCCATAAGTTCTTTCTCCATTTGTTTCAGATGGAGATGGGTTTGCATAAACATAACCTGTTCATCTGAATTTGTTGATTTTTCCAGGTCCTTTTGATTCAGGTCCATCAGCCGCTGAATTTTTCTCAGCTTCAGATAGCTGAGTGTGGATGAGACTTCTTCGAGGTATAATTCTTCCCTTGAAGGAATTTTGCCTTCGTAATATGTTTTCCAGTTTAGGCTCACTTCATAGGGGAAATCCATGACAGACACTACAAGCGCCCCGAGTTCCTGATCTTCGTGATATAAGAAATTTCTTGCCGTCGGCTCCAGCTTTTGTTCATACCAGGTTTTATATAACTGCAGAACACGAACCAGGTTTTTGTTATCGAACATGTCTTCATCCTCAAACTCGGGCAGTAAATAATCCGCCACCGTTTTACCGGCATCCCAGGGCTTCAGGCCAAATTCCAGCAGGGAACGAATGATAGCGCGTTCCTGCTGCTCATCCCGGTTCAGTAATTCATTCAGTTCCTCATCCAGAAATATCTTTTCCTTTGGGCCCGCATCTTGTTGAGATTCGCGTGTAACCTTCTTGTTTTCGAATTTACCAATCCGCTCCCGGATAAATTTGTTTACCAGGGTGTTCAGACCGTTCTCGTCTATTTTAAGAAGATCTGCAGAACGCCGGATATAGTCCTGCTGACGTGTAAAATCTTCCGCTTTATTAATCCTCGAAATGGTTTCGGCAATCTGGCTGACCAACTGGGCTTTTTTATTGCTATCGCCTGTCGCATCCGCCAGTGATGTTTCCAGCTGGAAAAGAATAAAATCTTTTTTACTTGAGTTAATAAAATCCCGGAAGGCGGTGGCGCCAATTTTCCTGACGTAACTGTCCGGATCTTCCTGACCGGGAATCAAAACGAGTTTTACCTGCAGACTTTCTTCAAATGCCAGATCCATCCCACGTTGAGCAGCTTTTATACCCGCCGCGTCGCCATCGTATATGATCGTCAGATTTGATGTATATTTTTTGATCAGTCTTAACTGATCCGGTGTTAGTGAGGTCCCTCCGCTGGCGACTACATTTTCTATGCCTGCCTGGTGAAGCGCCACGACATCTGTGTATCCTTCCACCAGCAGGCACTCGTCGGCCTTGTCAATTGCCTGGCGCGCAAAAAAGGATCCATATAACAATTTACTTTTTACATAAATTTCGTTCTCCGGCGTATTGATATACTTGGGTGCACGATCATTATTCCGAATCACACGCGCACCGAATCCGGCAATTTTCCCAAGCGGACTGTGGATGGGAAAAATAATTCGTCCCCGGTAATTATCGATGGGTCTTCCGTCCCTCATCACTACGAGACCGCTTTTTTGCAGGAGTTCCGGATTGTATTGATTTATGATGGCCGCAGAAGCGAACGCGTCGGGTGCTGTCGGATTGTATCCCAGTTGAAACTTTTCGATAGTGGCAGGAGAGAATCCACGTTCCTGAAGATAGCTCAGGGCAATATCCTGACCTTCTTCAGAATTATGCAAACGGTCGCTGAAGAATTTCTGCGCAAACGCATTCAGGATATAAAGGCTGTCTGATGTTTGCTGCTGAATTCTAAGCTCGGGGCTCAGTTCCGTTTCTTCAACCTCGACATTGTACCGGTTGGCGAGCCATTTTAAAGCTTCCACATAGGAAAACTTCTCGTGCTCCATGAGAAAGCTGATCGTATTCCCGCTGCGGCCGCAACCAAAACATTTATAAATTTCTTTCGCCGGGGAAACCGTGAAAGAAGGTGTTTTTTCATTATGAAATGGACAAAGACCGAGGTAGTTAGCGCCTCTTTTTTTCAGCCTGACAAAACCACCGATGATCTCGGTGATGTCGATCCGGCTGAGTATCTGTTGTATGGTCTGCTGAGATATCAGGTGTATTGATTGAGCGTCGAATTTAATTTAAAAAAACAGCATTACGCCCCCGGACAGATTTATCGTCCGTTTTCGGCTTAACCAGGCAAGAGAATAAGGTTTGACCTCATAACTGACTGATATTCAATCAATAAATGGGGTAAAATAAATACTCTGGACCGAAGGTATAAAAACGGGATTGTTGATTCCGAAAAACAGTAAATTTGTGTACTGCAGATCTTCTTACTACCCCTATAATTCTCCTGCAGGTTTTTCTTATTTCCCATTAATTCTATCATCCAAACTGAGGTCACTATTAAAATTGTGTAGTATGTATTCTTATGCCCTGTTAGAAAAAAA
>Ga0066787_10000062_pt1 | contig 15731 bp, 12 predicted proteins | sample OrgsoiDNA2013047_FD_70942 | JGI IMG/M metagenome (GOLD analysis project Ga0066787, IMG submission 70942) | Permafrost soil microbial communities from the Arctic, to analyse light accelerated degradation of dissolved organic matter (DOM) -... | ecosystem: Environmental > Terrestrial > Soil >...
TAATAAAACTGTTTTCTCCTGAAATAAAGCAGTTTCAGGATCAAGGCGAACACCGGAAGTGAAATAAACAGTGCTTTTGGAAATTCGTGTATAAAGCTGCCTAAAATTTCCCGGAAAAGATCTGTTCCCTGTTTTTCATATCGCCTGTTCATTTCCATTTTCCGGATTTCAACCTTTCTCCTGAACCAGCCGTCCCGTTCAGCCGGAGGCAATGCTTTTTGAGCCGAATCATAGGCAGCCATGGAAGTGTACCCCCATGCCAACTTGGTATGTATTACGGGCTTTTTTTGAGAACTGTCCACCTTCACATTTGTATAGGGGGCTGCCGCCCGGTAACCATTCAGGATATTCAAAGAATCTCGGCTGGTTTTTGCCTTTGATATAAGGGCCCTGAGTTCAGGATCTTTCTGAATTTCGGCTTTGGTGTCATCTCCTATATTCAATTTTTTTACATCGGCGATAGAAAAGAAGATCAGGAAGAAAAAGGCGGATGTAAAAATATACATCCTGATAGGATCCAGGTAACTGACTCTCCGGCCAATCATATATTCTTGGGAAAGGAAGCCTGGTTTTGCAAACAAGTCCTTAACCGTTAAAAAAAACTTCCCGTCAAAATGAGTTATATCAGAAAAAAAATGGGTGATCAGGTGCCAAACCGTTTGTTTTGGCTCAATATTTTCCTGTCCACAGGCAGGGCAGTATCTGCCCGCCGTTTCCGTTCCGCAGTTCAGACATGTCTTTTCTGTTCTTATCTTGCTGTGTGACACCCGTTTTTAATTAAAAATAAAGATACTGGCAATAATTAACACGTGTTTTTTCCGTTTTGGAGTGAGCTCTTAAATAATTGATATCATGCGTGGACGGTTTCTCATGGCAGTTTGTTTCCTTCTGGCGGCTTTTCCAGCCAAATCCCAGTATTATTATAAGGATATCGTGCTTACCCGGCAAAACCAGGATAACTGGAAATTATTCCATGACCAGAAAGTAAAGGAAGTCAATATACAAAGTATTGATGCCAATGGTGAAATGACTCCGGGATTCAGCTGCACCCAAACTATTTCCACTGATTTCAGTTCAATTTCGACATTTACAAAGTCCGCAGATATACCTGCATCCACGCTTACTGTTTATTATGATCGGAACGGCCGGCCGGTCAAAACAGTTGATACCAGCGATACCTATAAAAGTACTACTGAATACAGTTATGATGAGAATGGAAACATCACGAGCATGCTGAATAATTCTTTAGAGACCGATAATCATATCGGCGCAACCGAAAAACATATGTGGATGTACGAAGGCCATATTTTGAAACAAATGCTCAAAATAAAAGGAGAGACAGACACCACCGTGGTGAACTTCGTGAAAGATGAGAAAGGAAATATTGTTGAAGAAAAATCTGTGCGCGGTAAACAACCACAGCCATCGATCTACTATTACTACGACAACGACGGAAGGCTAACAGATATTGTGCGGTACAATCAAAAAGCCGCCAGGCTGTTGCCCGACTACGTTTTCGAGTATAGTAACGGTCAAATTTCAGCCATGCTTTTTGTTCCAACGGGCTCAACTGACTATCAAAGATGGGTTTATAGTTATAATCCCAATGGTCTCAAAGCCAGTGAAACATGCTATGATAAAAAGAAGCAGGTTGTAGTAAAAATTAATTACAATTATAGTTTGCACTAAGTGAATTTTGGCTGGTTTTGGCAGGAAATTTGTTCATTCAACATGTCCTGACTATCCGACCCCCTGAAAAATCCAAATATCCAAAACTATGCGAAGCCAAATACTTCACGTGGGAAGCATTCGTCTTCCCCGGTCCATCTTCCTGCTTTTTATTTTATTTCTCTTTGGCTCTGCGACTGTTCAGGCAAACAACGTTATCATTGGTTCGGGTAGTGGGTTCATAACCATTGCCAATATGAATGGATTGAATCCGGGAGACAGTCTTTCCATCATGCCTGGCCAATATTCGGGTGCCGCATTCAACAATCTGAACGGGATTACCATTACCAATAATGGAGGTACTGTTGTATTCGGCGGGCAGGTTACTTTAAATACCCTCGTTTCCTGCATTTTCTCGGGTTTTCAATTTAAAAATGTACCCGGTATTTCTATTCGATGGGATGGCAATTCGAGCCGTTGCCTGGAAAAAAATATTTTCTTTATGGATTGCGTCGGGAGTACGAACGACGCGTCTGATCACAATATATATAACGGGGATACTTCTTCGTTAAAATTATATATGTGCACGTTCGACAGCCTGACGCTTTTCAGGTCCGGTATGCTGCTGATGGGCGGATGGGGAGAAGCCAAGGATCTTTCCTGTTATATGGATAGCATCATTTTCAGCCGGATCAAAATTGACAGCACGCTGGGCAACGGAAATGAGGTGAGGGGCATTATATTCCGTATCAATGCACACGACTGGAAAGAAATTTATAAGGGTACAAATACAGGATCCGGAGACGTCGGTATGTTTTTTATAAATGGTAACGGAAGTTTTCATAATATCTACAGGTTCGGAGGGCGCGGTTATATTATCCGGTTATGGAATGTGGGTCTTAAAACTCCAGGCAACACATACTTTTATAATAATATAGATCTCAACAGTACTCAGTACGGATCACTGGATACGCGCGTTGACCCGGTTGAATTCACACAATACACAACAGGAGGCAACTGTTATATTTTTAATAATACAGCCGGAAATAAAGAAGATCATATCGGCTACTGGTCTTCGATTGCCGTCGTTGGAACGTTTTCACCGCCATGGGTTTGTCAGACGAGGAACAACCTGGCATTCAACCTTCAGACCAATGGAAAACCACCGATTACTATGAATCAGTCGAGTAATACCTGGATTTCCGATTCATCCAACAACATGTATTTCGCCAGTCCTGACAGTATTGTGGATCCTATTACCTGTGTACCCTTCGCCAACAGTCCGGTGTTGGGAAAAGGACTCACACTTGCACTCGTCCAGGACGACTATTATCACAATCCAAGGATCGGTGCCTACGATATCGGCGCCGTTCAACATGGTGGGACGCCTATAGTGCCGCCACCCAATCAGCCACCGGTTGTGATCGTCAATGCGAATCAATCCATTTCGCTTCCCGTTACAAATACAATATTAGATGGTACAAGGTCCTATGATCCTGATGGCAGTATCACCAGTTATTCATGGACACTTGTTTCAGGACCCGCTGTCACCTTCTCAACCGATTCTGCGGCTTCTACCATTGTTACCGGACTTACCCAGGGCATCTTTATTTTCAAACTAACAGCCACTGACAATAGCCATGCGATTTCTTCGGCGCTGGATACAATCATTGTAAATCCTGCGGACAGTGTGCCGCCGGCGAATATCGTACCTGTTGCCAACGCAGGTCCTGATCAAACTATTACCGCGCCGCTGAATTCTGTAAACCTTAATGGTTCGTCGTCCTATGATCCCGACGGGTCTATCAGTATATATTCATGGGTAATGATTTCGGGTCCGCGTTCAGTTACCATTGCAAATGCCGGTACGATGAATCCGTCTGTTCAAGGGCTGACTCCCGGCGAATATGTTTTCCAGTTAAGTGTAACCGATAATTCCGGAGCGAGCAGCAGCGATCAGGTAGAAATCACTGTTTATCCTGAACCGACAATGCCAAACCAGTCCCCCGTTGCCAACGCAGGAACTAATCTGACGATAACTGCCCCCGTGAGCAGTATAGCGCTAAATGGATCCAGTTCTTTTGATCCCGACGGAACTATTGTGCACTACGACTGGAGCGAAGTTTCAGGTCCGAACACTGCAGGAATCACAAATAACGGAACGACAACGCCCACCGTTTCCGGTCTGATCGTTGGAATTTACACATTTCATTTACTGGTAACCGATAACGACGGCGCCACCGATGATGATCAGATTACCGTAACCGTGAATCCTGCTGTCAATAAATTGAATCAAATCCCTGTCGCCATGGCGGGTGCAGATACGGTCATATTTTTGCCTGCCACCACATATATGTTAAATGCATCCGGTTCTTATGATCCCGATGGAAACATCACTTCTTATCACTGGCAGGAAATCAGCGGACCGAATGAAGTACTCGCAACAACCGCCGACAACGCCGAGGCCGGGATCAGTCATCTTCAGGCAGGCTCCTATATTTTTCAGCTAACAGTCACAGACAACGAAAATGCGACAGCGACTGCACAAATAAAAATTTCAGTAGAACCGGGTGCAGGAAACAGCGATCAATTGCTTGTATATCCAAATCCTTCCGTCAATCAGATCCATAGTCGGATCACCAGCAATATCATGGGGACCGTTCGGATTCAGGTCTATAATATGACCGGGCAACTGGTTATCAGCAACCAGACAGAAAAATCAACAGCGGTATTTGAAAAAACTTTTCAGATCAGCACTTTTGCATCGGGTATGTACACTATTCAGGTGAATATAGGAAACCAGAAAACAATGGTAGCCAAGTTCATCAAAAATTAATGCATGGCTTCAGATATGTTTGGTTTCTTTTTGCCTGCTTTTACAAAAAGTACAAATGGAATACAGATCAGGAATAAGATACCGAGATAATAAAACACATCCATATAGGATAACACATTGGATTGAGTAGTTACGTTATAGTCAAGCGCTTTATAGGCCGACTGAAGCGCGATATCCGGTGTCATACCTCTGGCCATGAATCCATGTTGCAGGGCATGCAGACGTCCCTGCACCGCCGGATCATCTACGTTCAGTTTACTGACGAGTATACTGCGATGAGACATATTCTGCCGCGCCATAAACGTAGTGATGAGCGCAACGCCAAAAGATCCTCCCACTTGTCTCATCATACCCGTAAAAGCCACGCCCTGACCGATTTCAGGACCCTTTAGCGTACTGAGGGACAAACTGGTAATGGGAATAAAGAGCAGGGGTAAACCGACTCCGCGGATAACCAGCATCCAGTAAAAATTTTGTTCTGGCGTGGCGTTCGTAAGGATAAAATATCCCCAGAAACAGAAAAATGCAAAGATTAGCATACCCATTGAAACAAGGAATTGCTGTGGTACTCCCCTACTTAGGACTTTCCCGATCACTGGCATCAGAAAAGCGGTTGTCACCGCAGAGGGCACCATCAGCATACCTGACTGAAAAGCCGTCCAGCCAAGCGTGCTTTGTGTATATACCGGGATAATAAATGTCGAACCATACAAACCGAATCCCAATAAAAATGTGAGACCCGTTCCAACACGCAGATTGCCGTTTTTCAGAACCCGGAGATTTACGATCGGATTCCTGAATATTGTTTCACGCCAGAGAAAGAAAAAAGCGCCCAAAAATGCGATGCAGGTAAATATCACGATGAACGAATTCGAGAACCAGTCATCATCCTGTCCTTTTTCCAACACGTATTGAAGTGATCCCACGGAGGCCGCGAGTAGAGCGATACCCAGCCAGTCAATATCCCCGACCGCGCTTTTCTTACCATAATTGGGATTCCGTACAAACTGCAGGGTCAGCAGGGTTGCAATCACTCCGATGGGAATATTAATATAGAAAATGTATGGCCACGAATAATTCTCGACAATAAATCCTCCCAGCGGTGGCCCCAGCGTGGGGCCTACGATCACGCCCAAACCATATATGGCCTGTGCCATATTTCTTTTTTCGGGTGGATAGGCTTCTGTAATAATTGTCTGAGACGTTGCAAGAAGTGCACCACCCCCTATACCCTGTAAAAAGCGGAACAAAACAAGTTCCCATATGCCATTTGCATTTCCGCACAGAAAGGAACAAACGGTAAAGATCATGATGGAGGCGGCAAAATAATTACGCCTGCCGAACTGAATCGACAGCCAGCTCGTCATGGGAATGATGATCACGTTCCCGATAGCATATGCAGTAATAACCCAGGCGACCTCCGTGAGCGTGGCTCCCAGGTTACCACGCATATCATTCAGAGCGACGTTCACGATCGTGGTATCGATAATTTCCAGTAGCGTACAGATGATCGCCGTAATCGTAATGATCACGCGCCTCGAACCGTATTCCACCAGGGAGTCCTGCGAAAATGTTTGTGCCATAAAACTGATTTACAAAAAACTACCCTCCGATGTGAACATCCACATTCACATTCATTCCTGCTTTCAGCCTGTTCAAAACAGAATCCTTCGGATCACTGAATTCAATCTTGATGGGAAGGCGCTGTACGACTTTCACAAAATTTCCGCTGGCATTATCCGGGGGAAGCAACGCAAAAGTAGCGCCCGTTGCTGGTGAAAAGGACGTAACCATTCCCTCAAATTCATGACCCGGGATTGCATCTGCATCCACAACAACTTTCTGACCAATCCGGATTTTATTGTATTGTGTTTCTTTAAAATTTGCAATCACCCACAGGCTTTGGTCTATGACCAGGCTGAACGTAGACTGTCCCGCAGTAAGAAACTGCCCCACCTGCACATTCACTTTACTAACCAATCCGTTTGCCGGTGCTGTAATGATGGAATACGACAAATTCAATTTCGCATCGTCTACGTCAACCTGTCTTTGTTTGATGGTAGCGTTGGCTATGCTGATCTGTGACGATGTGGCCTGGCTCTGGCTGCTTACGGCATTGGTCTGACTTGCAGCCTGTTTTCTTTGCTGCTGCAATATTTGCAGTTGTTTTTCCGCTGATTCCTTTGCTGCCAGCTTATCCTCATATTGCTGTTGCGTTACAGAGTGATCCTTGATCAGGTTCGCATATCGTCCAAATTCCTGCGCGCTTTGCCACACGGCCACTTTTGCCTTTTCGATTTCTGCATCAATGGCCAGTCCCGCATTTTCGCTGGTACCGATGTTGGAACGAGCAGCATTGGATGATGCCTTTGCGGCTAACATATTGCTTTCTGCTGTTGCCAGCGCCGCTTCTGCTTGTTCAAGCTTTATACGCATATCGCGATCGTCAAGAATCAGCAGGGTGTCTCCTTTTTTAACGAACTGATTGTCCGATACCCGAATTTCTTTTATATAACCGGAAATACGCGGAATAATCGGACTGATATTCGCTGCAATCTGGGCATCATCTGTTTCAGCATGCAATTTCGCATGATGCAACTTGGTGATTCCAAACCAGACACCTGCAACGACCAGGGCAATAAGTATTATCAAGAATGCTTTACTCCTTTTGGGTTTCTGTGCCTGTCCGGCATTTTCATTTGCTGTTGCCATAAAACTTAATAATTAATGGTTGATTATTTTATACTCCGGGTTTTTGCCAATATGCCGGTTCTTTCTAATAAAGTATTGTACGCGACAATGGCATCCGCTTTTGCCAATTCAAGATTGATCTGGCTTTGAAGCATCAGAGCATTAGCGTCCAGCAAATCCGTTACGGTCTGCAAGTTGTTATCGTATTTGTTCTTTACAATTTTATAATTTTCATTGCCCTGTTCAATAGCTGCCAGGCTTACTTCCACTTTTTTATTTGCAGTTAATAACGCCTCATACGCCTGGTTGATCTGAAGTCTTACCTGGTCGTCCAATTCATCTTCGTCGGCCTGTATTTCTGCAAGCATGGCTTTTGCACCAGTTACATGAGCGTTCGTTTTCCAGAGGGATGACATATTATAAGAAAGACCCACGCCAAAAGTCACGGCATTGGTAATCGTGATGAAATTAGGAATATCAGCGGCAATATATCCGCCGGTGAGGGCCAGTGAGGGATAGTAATCCGCTTTAGCCGATTGAATGCCAACCCTGGAAGCCTGTTTCCGGTAGGCGATAGCCTGAACGTCTTTACGATTCTGAACAGCGAGTTGTTCATACTCTGACAAGCTCCTGACGTCTCCGGGTGCGACCAGGCTTGTCGAATCAGGAAGAAGCAATGTTTCTTCAGGCAATCCCAGCATAATATTCATATTTACCATCGCCACTTTCATATTATTCTGAACATCTGCCAGTGTCAGTTCGATATTGGCAGTTTGCAGCAACGCTTTGAGCTTATCGTTCCGTGCAAGCAGGCCGTTTTTCTCCAGGTTTGAAAAATCCGTATCGCGCGATCTTGACTGCGCCAGGTTCTCTTCGATTACCCTTAGGTTTGCCCCCGCTTTATACAGATTGCTGAAGGCATCAATCGAATTAATAATGACCGCTTCCTTATCCTGGTCGGCGTCCAGGTAAGCTGCTTTCTCCAGAAATTCTGCAGAACGTATTCCATACTGAATCCGTAATCCGGAATAAACGGGTAAACTGAGGTTGGCAATTCCATATGCCGCCTGGTTTATTTTTATAGGCGCAGGAGGATTTCCGCTGCTATTTGATTTGTACTGCAGGTCGATATTAGGTTGTGTTAGCCGAAGATAGGATCCGGTAACTTTTAAATCAGGCAGTTGATTTTGTTTTGAGATCGTTGTGTTGGCCACCGCCTGCTGTATTCGTGCCTGGTCAGCCCGAAGATGTTTACTGTTTTTAATGCTGAGATCAATGGCTTCGTCTAAAGTAATTTTTCGCCCACTGTCCTGCGCATATCCGGAAAATGATAAGAATGAGAGTGGTATCAAAGCCATCGCTGATATCGTTGTTCTAAGATTCATGAGTTAAAATTGCTTTGTAAATGTTTTTGATATGTACAGATAATTTCTTTTTAAGAAAACGTTCGAATTCTTCTTCTTTCATTGATTCCAGGTGATGATAACTTTTATAGAAGTCCATATTGATCAGACTATGCGAGATCGTACCGATCAGGGTATTTGTCATTATCAGGATATCGATATTCTTTTTAAATAATCCTTTTTTCTGACCCAGGCGGATCAGGTCGTTAATACACTCGGAATTACGGGTTTTCATTTTTTCCATCAGCATGATGATGTGCGGGTTCTGGTTGATGATCTGTTCACACAAAAGAATCCTGTGAAAAACTCTTTTCTGAAAAATCCCGTCGATATATTCATCCACAAGGCTGTACATTTTCTGAAAAGGATCCAGGCTGTCGTCTTTCAATAGATTATCCACTTTCTCCCTGATATTCAGGCTCTTTCTTTCAAAAATCTCTTCCATCAGCTTTTCCTTCGAACCGAAATAATAGGAAATCATGGCCGTATTGATACCAGCCGATTCGGCAATATCCCGAACAGAAGTTCCGTCGAAGCCTTTCTGTGAAAACAACATCTCCGCACTATCCAGCAACTGGCATTGTTTGACTGACAAGGATGGTTTCATCCTGCAAAATTAATTAAACGTTTGTTTAATTAAGCTATTTTATGTTTATTTTTTTTACACCATGGGACCGCATGTCATATTCACTGCTTAAACGCCTGGTTTATTGTTAATTTCACGCCTCATAAAAATTTGATATGAAATTTATTTATCCTGGTATTATAGCCATAGGCCTCGCATTATTCTCCTGCCAGCCACCATCCGATTCTAATGCAACGGGACCGCAGACGGAGTCCTTGAATATTGCTTCACAGGATAGCTCCGTGCGGCCGCAAGACAATTTTTATATGTTCGCTAACGGAACCTGGTTAAAAACCACAGAAATCCCGCCCTCACAATCTTCCTGGGGTTCCTTTTCCACTTTGCTCGACAGTTCATTAAACCGCCTGCACCGAATACTGGATTCCCTTGGTAATGTATCCGGTGCGCCGAAGGGTTCCCTGGCACAGCAAACGGGAGATCTGTTCGTGAGCGCCATGGATTCCGAGGGCATTGAAAAAAAGGGATGGCTACCGGTTAAGCCTGAACTGGATAGCATTGCTGCAATAAAAAATGAATCTGATCTTCTGCGCGAAATCGGAAATGAATACAAAATCAACCACGCCCCGTTCTTCCGTTTAACCGTGTCGGCTGACGACAGGAACAGCCTGCTCAATATGGCCCATTTCGATCAGGGCGGACTGGGATTGCCGAGCAGGGATTATTATTTTAAAACCGATTCTTCCACTAAAAAAATAAGGGACGCCTATGCTGTTTATATTACACAAATATTTACCATGCTGGGCCAGTCCCCGACAGAAGCGTCCAAATCAGCCAAATCCGTTTTAGACCTGGAAACAGCCATGGCAAAGGTTTCCAAGACGCCAGTCGCTCTGAGGGACCCGATCGCTAACTATCATAAAATAAAAGCGGCCTCGCTACCCGAAATAAAAAACATCCTTTCCATCTTTGGTGTTTCTGCGGATACGATCCTGGTTGGACAACCGGAATTTTACAAAGGACTAAGCAGCATTATAAATAATACTCCGCTTCAGTCCATCAAAAACTACCTGAGTTTTCATGTGATGCACGACGACGCGGATTATCTGTCGCATGATTTTGCTGATACAAAATTTAATTATAACAAATTGCTTACGGGTCAGTCGGTGATGCTCGACCGGTGGAAAAGAATGACAACGTTGGTAGACAAACAACTGGGTGATAATCTGGGCCAGATTTATGTTCAGAAGTATTTCACATCCACGGATAAGGCAAGGATCACCGAACTGATTGACAATATCATTTCCACTTTTGCGGAAAGAATACAGCAGTTGGACTGGATGAGTGATTCTACAAAACAAAAAGCACTTGTCAAACTGCATGCGATTGTAAAAAAAGTAGGATATCCGGAAAAATGGAAAGATTATTCTACGATCACCATTGTCAGGGATGATATCATTGCGAATCTCCGGGGTACGTCCCATTATGAATTCAACAGAAATATCGCGAAAATAGGAAAGCCGGTTGACCGCATGGAATGGCAGATGACACCTCCAACGATCAATGCATATTATGACCCGACACAAAATAATATTAATTTTCCTGCCGGAATTTTGCAGCCACCTTTTTATTTCTCATCTGGCGATGATGCAGTAAACTATGGTGGGATCGGCCTGGTGATCGGTCATGAAATTACACATGGATTCGATGACCAGGGTCGCCAGTATGATGCCGATGGAAACCTTAAAGACTGGTGGTCGGCCGAAGACGCCAAAAAATTTAAAGAGCGTGCCCAAAATATTATTAACCAGTATAACGGATATATTGCCATCGACACCTTTCACCTCAATGGTGCGTTAACGGAAGGAGAAAATATCGCTGATAATGGTGGCCTTGCTATTTCCTATGCTGCATTTAAAAAAACCGTGCAGGGAAAGGGCAATGAGAAGATTGACGGATTCACACCCGATCAACGTTTTTTTCTTTCCCATGCACAGGTGTGGAAAATTAAAACCCGCCCCGAGCGGCTCAGGACATTGACGCTCACAAACGAGCACTCGGCACCCATGTGGCGTGTAAATGGTCCGGTTTCCAATATGCCCGCATTTTATGAAGCTTTTCAGGTTAAGCCCACAGATTCCATGTACCGGCCAGACAGTGTGCGCGTGAAAATTTGGTAATATTCCAGTCATATTCGGTGCTTGGTCATCATGAAAAAAATCAGTTAAAACCCTTGCCAGTCAAGGGTTTTAACATTTTCTTGCTACGCTTTGCCATGATAAAAGCGGTCAATATTGGGTTTCCACGCTAGAAAAACCAGGTTATCTTTGTTCTGGAATTGAAATTTAATTATCCATCCGGATCGGTTCCCAGGTTGCTTTCCCGCATATAACGTTTGCTCTGAAATTCCTGCCGTAGATATTCACGATTCTTGCCTCCAAAATTTTTGATCATTTATTTTTCACTACTAAAATCGTAACGTTATGAAACCATTATTTGCAAACTTTAATCTTAGGAAATCGGCATCAGTTCTCGCAGCAGCCGCATTATTAACGCTGGGTTCTGCTAAACTGCAGGCAGCTCCGATCATCGAAAAAATCATCAGTCCGTCCGACAAGCAGGTAACTGTAAACTTTGTTGGTGTAACTGACAACAATCTGGTATTTCATCTTGAATTTGAAAACAAGACAGGTGAGAAATTTTACCTGATCGTTAAAAACGACGCAGGTGATATCGTATACCAGAATTCTTACAAAGACGTTCACTTCGCAAAAAATATACGTATTCCAAAGGAAGAATCTGTTATGCAGCCAACTTTTGTAATTCGTACTTCAACCGAACAGGTAGAGCGCAAGTTTTCTGTTAATGTTAAAGTATCTGAGAACTTCGTGGTAACCTCTTTATAAGGTAACCCAAATCAATGAAAAAAGCCTCCGCTTCATCGGGGGCTTTTTCATTGGCAATACAGAAATATTTTTGTTAGTTGTCCACATCCTTTATGGACGGCCGCTTATCGGATGGATCCCTGTGTTCGTACGGCAACTGAAAATCACGTAGTTCAGGACGGAACTTTCTTTTCCGTTGCAGATCATACTGATATACATCCTGACCCAAGCGGTATAAAAATGGAAGTGCCCGGGTTTCATACTCATATTTGTTATCGTTCAGAATTCCATCTTCATTGGTATATACAGTGGCGGTCAGCATAAACTCAATATGATTTTTAAAGTCGACGATATAGGAAACATCTGTTAGAAATCCGTAGGCCCAGCCCACCTTGTTAAATATGCGAATATACCCTGGAAGAACGCGTCCGCCTTTCTGAAAAAAAAATTTCACATAGCTGTCAAAAAACACCGTTGTGTCATATTTCGGATACGGAGTCTCTGAAGGATATTGTGACAAATACCTGTACAGGAAGCTATAGTCAGAATCCGTTAAATAAAACCGGTGAGGTCCGGGAACGGATAAAGGGAAAAGAGCAGTCTGCAACAATTTCTGAAGATCATCCAGGGTAATACGGTTATGACGGGTGAAATCCATCGGTTCACGGATCAGGCTGTCATGCGTATCCAGGTAACCGTTGCCGATTTTGGCCGAGGGCAAAAACTGAAACGAATCCTTATCAAAAGCAGCGGGCTGTATATAAATTACTTTCCCCTTCCCGTCGAGGAAACGAATGCTATTGGTATGGCGATTTTCAGATTCAGTCAATGGCATGAACTGCCGTATAATACGGGTGTTGGGAAAACCCATCGCATGCAATCGCCGGTTTACTTCCTGCTGTCCGACAAATTCATACATTCGGTTGTACGCATCATTGTCGCTGATCAGAAACGCCTTCCTGATATATTGGGCGATGGAAGGATACCCTGTTTCAGAACTGCTGTCGCGATGCAAAGACTGCTGGCCTGAATAACTGCTGTCATACTCCATCCGCGTAAATTTATCCACACCGCGTATATGCATGCGGTTTAGTTTTTCAAGAGACAGAAGGGCAAGAGGAAGTTTTACAGTGGAAGCGGGATAAAAATACAAGCTGGGAGATACATGAAAATAATAGTTTCTAAAATGCGGATGACTAACGGAATCCCGGTCTATTTGCGTATAAATAATTTGTACCCTGAAAGAATCCGGATACTGAAGGAATGTCCGGACGATCGAACTAGTGTCAACTTTCAGTATTTTTTCCAGTAGCGGATCGGTTTTGTACTGGCCAGTGACATAACCAGATAACAAAAGCATCAGGACCACGTGGAACAAAAAAAATCTCATGACGTCGAAAATACGAATGTTCTTCTTTCACCGGATGCCGGTCATGACTTTCCGCTTCTCGTTACCAGCCAGATGATGACACCAATGATAAAAAGAACAATCAGAACACCAACCCAGACTCCGGCTTTAAATATGCCGCCGATCACGGCACAGCTATTTAAAAGCAACATCAGCATGACAGTCAGGAAGGGTAAGAATTTTTTCATATGTTTTCATGTACGCAGAGAAAAATCGTGCCACAGAATCCTGTGTTAACCCTTCCTTAACCATGATTTTCTGTATCCGGGGAATCAGGCCTTTTCTTCGGCCTTTCAGGAACGTTCCTGCTTTCCCACCCGACCAGTGCGCCCTCCTTCGGAAATTCAGAAAAAAAGCTCTTGGTTCCTGACGGAATAAACTAGATTTGGGTCTTATTTAGATCAACATGAAACTTTTTGTTGCCGGACTCCCTTATGACTTTGACGATACAGATTTGAAAGAAATGTTTGAGCTCTACGGTGAAGTGGTTTCTGCGAAAGTTGCCATTGATCGTGAAACGCGTAAAAGCCGGGGCTTTGGATTTTTGGAAATGAGCGTTGCCCTGGAGGCAAAGGAAGCCATTGATGCCCTTAACGGTGCACGCCTTCGCGGAGGAAAAGAACTCGTTGTGCGTGAAGCAGAAGAAAAACCCCGTGATAGCAGTGGCGGCGGATACCGGCCGAGGAGATAAGCTAATTGTTAAGCTTTACAAATCCTCCATCTATCGGATAATCTGTTCCCGTAATAAATGAGGCTTCATCCGAACACAAATACAATGCGAGCGCTGCAATTTCTTCCGGTTTCGCCATCCGTCCGATCGGCTGACTTGCCGATAATTTTTTAAACATTTCTTCCTCCAGCCCGGGATAATTTTTTGTGAGAAATCCATCGACAAAAGGTGTATGAACGCGGGCAGGAGAAATAGAATTGCACCGAATATTATACCGGATATAGTCTTTCGCCATTGATAGGGTCATCGAGACCACAGCTCCCTTGGTCATACTGTAAGCAAATCGGTCAGGCAACCCCACCAACGCAGCCACGGACGCCATATTCAATATCACTCCGCCATTTGCCTTCATATGAGGGATGCAGGCCTTTACCACATGGAAAATCCCTTTGACATTTACCGAGAATAACTTATCAAAATCAGCGGAAGTGGTATTTTCAATATTTCCGATATGAGCGATCCCGGCGTTGTTAACAAGGATATCGGGAACCTGTTTGGTAACAACTGAGAGAACTGCATTTTGTACAGCCATTTCCTGATCAACCGGACATAGAATACATTCAGCAATTCCTCCGGCTTTTTGAATTTGATCCAGCGTTTCCTCCGATGCTTTTTCGTCCACGTCAAGGATAAAAATCCGGGCACCCTGTTTTGCAAACAGCAAGCTGATTGCCCTGCCTATACCACTTCCGCCGCCCGTTACAATGGCCGTCTTATTTTTCAGACTATACATAGTTATGAACTTAGAGAACCCCGTATTGTTGGTATATTGTGTTTACTCCCGGCGATTCCGGTAAACCGGGGATCCTATTGTGAACATGAAAATACGGAATAAAGACGCGTGGAAAAGGAACCAGCCATCATGTTACATAAATTTGCATTCCACTTTTTCCCATGACCCAACAGTTTCTCCATTTATCCACCCTGCTTGAAGGTGAATTATTTACTGATGAAACCACCCGGATATTATATGCAACCGACGCTTCCGCATACAGAGAAATACCACTGGCGGTTGCAGTTCCCAAAACGACAGGAGATCTCAAAAAGCTAATCCAATTTGCCCGCGAAAATCACACTTCCCTGATACCCCGCACCGCCGGCACTTCACTGGCCGGTCAGGTCGTCGGGAAGGGTATCGTGGTGGATGTTTCGAAAAATTTCACCAGGATTATAGAATTCAATAAAGATGAGTCATGGGTTCGTGTGCAACCTGGGGTAATCCGTGACGAACTGAATCAGTTTCTGAAGCCTTTTGGATTGCTCTTCGGTCCTGAAACGTCAACCGCCAACAGGGCCATGATCGGTGGAATGGTGGGAAACAACTCCTGTGGATCCAACTCAATCGTATATGGCAGCACCCGGGAACATATTCTGGAAATTCGGGCGATTCTCAGTGACGGCAATGATGCTTTTTTCCATTCACTGAACCTGGAGGAATTTCATGAGAAATGCGAGGGTGAAGATCTGGAGTCCGCTATTTACAAAACGACCCGGTCCATGCTGGGCAACTATGATAACCAGGTGGGA
>Ga0066787_10000063_pt1 | contig 15515 bp, 14 predicted proteins | sample OrgsoiDNA2013047_FD_70942 | JGI IMG/M metagenome (GOLD analysis project Ga0066787, IMG submission 70942) | Permafrost soil microbial communities from the Arctic, to analyse light accelerated degradation of dissolved organic matter (DOM) -... | ecosystem: Environmental > Terrestrial > Soil >...
GGTCGGGGCCGTGGCGCTCGGCACGCTGCGTACCGGGCGCCTGGGCCGGGGAGAAACCGTCCTGGTCACCGCCGGCGCGGGGGCGATCGGGCATCTCGCCGTGCAGCTGGCCAGGCAACAAGGCGCCGGAACCGTCATCGCCACCGCGGGTTCGGCGGCCGGCCGATTCGCTGTTCGGCCGTCCGGGCAAGGCGTCTCACTGCAATCAGGCCAGACAGCCAGGCAAGGGCTCCAGGTCGTGTGCGTCAACCCCGCGGCACTCTCGGGCGGCCCGGCCACCCTCGGCGCCGTCTTCCCTTCAGTTCAGACGACATCGACTCCCTGGGTGTCCTACCCGGGTCTATACACGGCCCGCTGCGAGCACAGTGACGGCGCCTCCTGGCCGAACGTCAGCAGGGCCACCGGCCAGGCGGACCACCGGCCGACCGTCACCGAGAACCTCGGACCCACCTACGGCTACCACGTATGGGACCTCGGCCTGGCCCAGGACAACCTAGTCAGCGACGTCGCTGCCGCCGAGATCACATGGAGCCACGACCACCGCTGACCCGGTGCCGGACACGCGCCAGTCCCAGCGCGGCGTCCAGTTAGCGGTCAGGAGGGGTGCAGCCATCTAGCCGCCCCCCTTCTGAGCTGCTAACTCTTCGCTCTGCGCACTACTACTGGCGAAGTTGGTACATCTAACCCGAAACTAATTGGACAGACCAACTGCGACAGCGGCCACAACTCGATGGTCTCGGGCGTGTCCCGGCAGCGCGTTAGGCAAGTCCTTCTACAGCATTACAGCAGCTAGCGTCCGGCCTGTGGCCGATCTGCCGCTCCCTACGCGCGCGATCTGCCGCTCCGATTATGGCCGATCTGCCGAAGGTATCCTGGCCACTTTGCGCCATGTAGCTGAAACAGGCGCGATGAGCGGCCCGCAGACAAGCGGGTTGCATTCAATGCAACCAAAAGACTCCAATGAGCGCCCAGGAGGAGCACAGCCCATCGGGCCGCACCCCTCCTGAACAGGGAAATCTTCCGTTAGAGCGACATGTGCTGGCGCAGAGCACTTATTCGGAGTGTGCAATATTCCCCACGGAGAACCCGACCGCGCCGGGGTCAGTGGTAACTCGGCGCGCGCAGGGCGGTGGTGGTCCTGATCCTTGCCTGCTCGGCTCGCCGGACGGGCACGCTGACGCGTCGGCCGTTTCGCTGTCCGGTCGGGCTTGGATGATCACGATGATGAGGAGCGGATAGAACCAGGTGAGGTAGCTGTAGAACCAGTAGCCAGAGAGTAGCTGCGCGCCGATGAGGAGCGCAGCGGCAAGAGCCGCGTGCTCGCGCGCGTCCTGCGCTCGAGGACGCAACATCGGCGAGAGTGCGAGCAGCACTAGCGCGGCGGCGAGCACTGGCCTTGCCACGATCGCCACGTGCGGCATGTAGGTCCAGATGCTGAACTGCACGCCGCCCCCGCGCTGCAAGAGCTGGTAGCCGAACGTCGAGTAGAGGAACTGGGCCGGCCCGGAGGTGATGAGCGGCCAGGCGAGCATCGCGGCGAGCGAGGCGACGAGCGTCAGCACGTAGAGCGAGCGCCCCTGTCTCGCGCCCAGGAACTGCAGTGCCAGCAGGGCAGGGAGGAATTTGGTCAGGGCAGCGGCGGCCATAAGCAGCCCGCGAGCGGCCGGGTGCTCCGCTGCCGCGACGATGGTCCATACGCAGAGGGCGGCTATCAGCGCATCGTTGGTCTCCGCCATCAAGGAGAGGTCAGGAAACGGGTAGAGCAGGTAGGCGAACACGAACGCTCGCGCGAGCCGCCGCCCGCCGAGCCGCCGACCAAGCTTATGCAATCCGGCGAGCGTCGCCGCGTCGAAGCATACCGCCGGGGGCAGCGTCGCGAGCACTGGCCGCACCACCGTCGCGGGCAGCGCCGGCGCCGGCGGGAAGACAGCCGCGAACGGGATGTACGCGTAGTAGGCAAACGGGCCGTAGGAGTCCGGGCGGTAGATCCGGAGTCCGTCGGGTCCCTGCCAGGACACGGCTCCGTAGAGGTGCAGGCCGCGCAGAAGGCGCCAGGCACCGAGAGAGCTCGCCTGCCCGACGTCCAGGATGTTGCCCCCGGCGACACTTGCGACCCGGACAAGCAGCAGTGTCAGTATCGCCACGCCCAGCCGGCGGGAGCTGATGGACGGGCGCAGTTCCGGCATCCGCCATGCCCCGAAGGCCGCACCGAGCATGCGGGCGAACAGCCAGCCGAGACAGACGGCTGCCAGCCACAGGCCAACTGCGGAGACATCGTCGCTGAGCAGCATCGCCACGGGAAAGAAGCCAGCGAGCGCCAGCAGGTCCAGATGCTCGACTCGCCACGGGCGGCGCCAGTCGAGCAGCCCGAGGACAAAGCAGGCCGCCCACGGTACGGCGACGAGCAGCGGATGCAACGTGAACACGCCGCCGACGACCGCCGGGGTGAACCAGCCACCGCCCTTCGGCTCGAACCCATGACCAACTGGCACGAGCGCGGCCAGCACCCCGAGCCCGCCGATGAACACGGACACGAGCAGGCCAGCGATCGCCAGCTGGCTCCATCGATCCAGCCACCTGCTAACGCGCGGGGGGCGGCCGGGCAGCCGCTCGGTTGTGCGCCACATGTGTGCTTATCGTGGCCAGCCCCGTGTGGCGTCTTCGTGTCCTGCCGGAAGGGCCTGCTGCCAAAAGGCCTGCTGCCGGGCGATCGGGCCGGACAGCGGAACGGCTAGCTGGAGGAGCTGGCAGGCACCTGCCCGCCGCCGTCCGGGGCGGCGGGCAGGCTAACCCGCACTGCGAGCCCGCCGCCGGCCAGTGCCCGCAAGCCGAGCTCGCCGCCGTGGGCGGTGACGATGGCGCGCACGATCGACAAGCCGAGGCCGGAGCTGTTCCCGGTCCGCTGCTGGCCGGCCCGGCGGAACGGCTCAAGCAGGCCGTCTAGGTCCGCGTCGGCGATCCGCTGGCCGCTGTTGGCGATCTCCAGGATCACTCGGTCCCCGTCTGTACAGGTGTCGACGGCGATCCAGCCGTCTGGGCAGTTGTACTTGACCGCGTTGCCGATCAGGTTGCCGGCCAGCTCGCCGAGCAGCGACAGGTCTCCGTAAGCGCGCGCCTCATGCAATCTGGGGCGGATGGTCAGGCCATGTGCGCGCGTCGACTCAGCCGCCGCGGCCAGTGCCTGCCAGGTGACCTGGTCAAGCGGCACCGGCTCCTGCTCACCTGGCGCGAGCATCCCCCGGGAGAGCGTCAGCAGCCGCTCAAGCAGCCGCTCGGAGCTGAGCACGGTATGCCGCAGCCTGGCTGCGGTGTCACGAACCTCGGCCGGTGACGGCTCCGGGCCGGTGAGCAGCAGGTCGAGCTCGGCCCGCATCACGGCCAGCGGGGTGCGCAACTCGTGCGCCGCGTTGGCGGCGAACATCTGCTGGCCAGCGAACGCGGCCTCCAGCCGAGCCAGCATCGCGTCGAAGGTGTCGCCAAGCTCGGTGAGCTCATCGGCCGGACCGTCCAGTGCCAGCCGCTCATGCAGGTCCTCGCCGGTGATCCGCCGCGCCGCGTCGGTGATCCGGCGCAGCGGCCGCAGCATCCACCCTGACAGCAGCCACGCGAGCCCCCAGGTGATCGCGGACAGGACCGCCAGCACTATGCCGTACTCCACGAGCAAGCTCGCGCGAGACACCGGGTGGCCGCCGAAGAGGAAGAGCAGGTAGCTGGCTACCAGCAGCAGCGTCACGGTCAGCGCGCCTTTCGCCGCGAGCAGCAGCGCCAGGCGAGCCCGGAAGGTCGGGCGCGGCGGGAGCCTCACGCCGCGATCCGGTAGCCCGAGCCGATCAGGGTCTCGATGGGGTCCGGCTCGCCCAGCTTGCGGCGCAGCTTCTTGACCGTGGTGCGCACCGCAGTGGTGAACAGGTCAGCGTTCTCATCCCACACCTTCTCCAGCAGTTCCTCGGCGCTGACCACCCTCCCCCCAGCAGCCAGCAGCACCTCAAGCACACCGAACTCCTTGCGCGCCAGCTCCAGCGGACGACCGGACCGGCTCGCCAACCGGGTGGACGGATCCAGGCGGATCCCGGCCGCCTCCAGCACCGGCGGCCGCACTGCCGCCGGCCGACGCGCCAGCGCGCGCACCCGGGCGATCAGCTCCACGAAATCGAACGGCTTGGCCAGGTAGTCATCCGCACCCAGCCCCAGCCCCTCCGCAGCACGGCGCGGCCCGCCCGCCGCGGTCAGCATCAGTACCGGGGTCCCCGACCCCTGCGCGCGCAGCCTGCGGCATAGCTCATCACCATGCAGCACCGGCAGGTCCCGGTCCAGCAGCACGACGTCATAGTCGGACGCCCCCAGCTTGAACCAGCCCTCGCCCCCGTCCAAGGCGACATCGACCGCCATCCCGTCCCGGCGCAGCCCCCGCGCCAGCACGCCAGCCAAGTCCTCGTGGTCCTCGATCACAAGCACACGCATACCGCTCACCTGCCCGGGATGGCCGCCGCGCCGGTCATCCTTATATCATCCGTCAGCACATCCTCCCTCGCCCTGATCATGACCCGTCCCGCCCATCCTCGGCTACTACGTGTGGCCTCCTCGTGTCCTTCCGGCCCTGCCGGCAATCCGCAAACCAGTGGCTGCATCAGATGCAACAGGCGGCATCTCATTGGTACTCAGGAGGGGAACGGTCACCTGACCGTGCCCTCCTGAGCTGGGAACTCTTCCCTAAGAATGACCGCTAATGCTGGCGCAAAGCACTCATTCGGAGGGTGTGGTATTCGGGGTCCGCGTCCAGGTCGCGGAGCGGCCTGTTCCGTCGGCCCGGACCTTGCCTTCGTCCCTCAGCTGCTCTAGGACGAGCCGGATCGTCTGGTCGCTGACGCCTGGCACCGCCGTCCTGATGTCGGCGAGGCGGAACGTGACGGGCGCGTGGCGCAAGATGTGCTCGCGGATGCGCTCCTGCTTCGTCCCGGGGATCCGGGCCGCGGCAGCGCGGTCGGCGAAGACGGCGTAGGCGCTGGCGATCAGGCTGGTGAAGTAGCCGAGCCAGGGCCACGGGTCAGCGGTCGCCTCGTGCCAGCCGTGGGTGGAGTCCAGGAGCGCCTGGTAGTAGGCGTCGGCCGATTCGGCGATCTCCTGCTCAAGGCTCACGTAGCGGCCCACCGTGTAGCCGTGCTCGCCAAGCAGGGCGCCGGTGAGCAGGCGGGCAACCCGTCCGTTGCCGTCCTCGAAAGGGTGGATGACGAGAAGGTCGAGGATGAACAGGCCGGATAGGAGCACCGGGTGGTGCTCACCCGCCGCGACCGCTTGCTGGTAGCGCTTGATCAGGTCATCGACGGCGAACGGGGTGCTCGCGGCGGGCACCGGCTTGAAGCGGACGGTTGTCGAGCCGTCGGGCGAGCGGTCCACGACGAGGTTGTCTTCTGTCTTGAAGCCCCCGCCGGGTATAGCCGTATGAGCGAACAGCAGCCGGTGAAGGTGCAGGATCAGGCCGGCGTTCAGCGGGCGCCAGTCCTCCCGGAACAGGTAGTCCTGGGCGTCACGGTAGCCGGCGAGTTCCTGCTCGCTGCGGTTGCGCAGCGTTGTCGTCCGCCGGTCGATAATCCGCTGGGCGCGGTCGGCGTCGGCGACGATGACGCCCTCGATCGCCGATGAGGCGGTGATGCTCAGGACCCGGGCCCGGTCGGCGAGCTCGGTAAGCAGCCTCGGCATCTGGTCACGGTAGAGCGCCCCCGAGCCCCGGCCGAAGTCAATGGCGCCGAGCCGGGTGACGACCTGCGAGGGCACCATCCCGATGAGGGCGTCAAGGTCTGTGAAGCTGCGCAAGGAACCTCCCAACCAACTTAACAAACGACCTAATCCTAGCGGCGATTGGCATGTTTAGCGGGTTGGATTAGTAAGTTTCTGGCTGCCGATGCCTCTTCGGTCATCGGCCGTGCGCTGGCCGACATAGGCAGCCCAGTCTCGCTTTGCCCACTGGGACCAGCGCTCGGCGGTGCCGACGCTGATGCCCGTCAGGTCAGCCAGGACAGAGGCAGGAAGTTCTGCAGCCAGCGCAAGGCGGGCGGTGTTGCGCCCGGCATGAGCGTCGACGCCATAGCGTTGCAGACGGACGCCGAAGAGGATGTCCACGGCCGGACGGGCTGGACTCTGGCCGGGAAAGAGCCATGGCACCGAGGCTCCCAGGCGACCGAGTGTCCATCGTGGCTCGTCCTGGTCGCGCAGCTGGCGGACGAGTTGCGCCAGCCTTGCCGGCAGCATGAGACGATGCCCGTCGATGGCCAGCCAGGTGGCCCGGCTATCTTCGATCACGTCGTCCTTGGTCAGCTGGGTGATCCTGCTGACCAGCATCCCGAAGAGCAAGACGAGCGCTCCCCCGACCCGGAGGTCCAATGGCATGGCCTCGTCGGTAAGGCAGCGGTCAAGCTGCTGGATATGGTCGCGCTCAGCGAGCAGCCGCTCTGGTTCCTGACGCGGGGGAAGCGGCACGTCCAGATCGCCGACCAGGCCGCGGCCGCGTGCCCACTGGAGGAAGTAGCGCACGGCCCGGCGGGTGGTAGTGCCGCCAGTCAGCCATCGGTCCAGATCCCCCTGGGTGAGATCGCGCAGGTCCAGGCCGCGCTGATCTAGCCAGGACAGCAGGTCGAGGGCAGCCAGGACGCGGGCTCGCGCGAAGTCGGCCGATCCTCGGGTGAAGGTTCTGCGGGCGGCGGTCCGGCGGGCGCGGCGGAGCACGAACCAGTGCGCGAAGGGCCTGATCAGCCGGGCGTGGTGGGCGGGCTTGTCGCGCAGCAGGTGCTCCAGCCAGGGTGCCAGTCGCTCCAGGTGCTCATTGCGTGCAGGCAGGACGCCGGAGCTGACCAGCATCTCCCTGACGTAGTGCAGCGCCTGGGTTTGCGGCAGGTCATCGAGCAGGTCGTGAGTGACGGGATCGCCTGTCCTGGCCAGGCTGCCGAGCAGCTGAGCCGATCGGCTCTTGCCCAGCCAGGTCACCACGGTGGCGGGGTTGGTGACCGTGGTAAGTGCCACGAACAGCGGATGCAACTCCGCTGAGACTTCCCCGCCGGGACCAGCGAGCAAGGCGTGAGCACGCTCAGCCAAGACGCAGCCGAAGCAGCGCCCGCCGCTGTGGATCTCTCCTCCCCGCCCGCACTCGCGGCAGGTGTAATCCAGCCCCGGAGCTCCGGCGCAGGGACCGCAGACCGGCCTTCCCTGATCGTCGCTGCCGATCAGCGGCCGTACCGCTCCGCAGCCTGCGCACTCGGCAGGATGGCGGCGGACATGCTCGTAGCAGCCGACACAGACCGGTCCGGCGGGCCATTCCGCCTGGACGGGACGGTCGTGCCCGCACCGGAAGCAGGGCCGGGGAGGGCGGACCCGGCAGTTGCGGCAGATCGGGCTGCCTGAGGAGATCCGCTGGCAGGGCCGGGTTTCCCCGCAGACCGAGCAGACCGCCGACGCGCCTTGATAGCAGCTGTAGCACAGGTCAGGGGTGGATGCTGTCGCCCGCCTGGCGATTTTGCGGGTCCGCCCGCAGTGCCCGCATGGCCGCTGCGGAGCCTGGTAGCACGAGGCGCAGACGGGGCCGGCGTCTGTGGTCCCGGCGACGGTGCGCTGCTGGCCACAGGCCGAGCACGTGCGAGCCGGGCGGGTGGCGCAGAACTGGCAGCGAGCGCTGCCATCGGGCATCCGGGTAGCCGCCCGGCGCTTCCGGCCGCACCCGCCGCATTCCGTCACGACCTGCTCGTCCTTGTCATAGCAGACCGAGCAGATACCGCCCTCGGGACGCCGGGCGTAGATCCGCTTGGCCTGGCCACAACGAGCACATGTTCCCTTGCTGTCGCGGGCCGCGCAGGTTCCGCAGATCCGGCCGGACGCTGTATTGCGCCGCAGGTCGATGGTGATCCTGCCGCACCCGGTGCAGGCCGGGGCAACGACCGCCTGATATCCGGCATCCATCAACGCGTGCGCCAACCGGACCAGTGCCAGCGGATAGGCAGCCGGGCTCGCCATCAGGGCACCAGGGTGCTCCTTCAGTAGTGCGTCGATCTCGCGCAACGCGCGCCCTTGCTCCGCCCTGGCCGTGGTGAGGGCGGCCCGGACTGCCTCGGCATCCAGCCCTGGCACGGAGGCGGTCAGGCAGGACGTGACGCGAGCCTGCGACTCACCATCCGGGCCGTCCGTGGTCACGACAGGTCCGGGCGGCGGATCGTGCTGCGCCGCACCGGCGGCGCAGCCCGGCCGGATTCACCGGCCGCCTTACGAACCTGCTTACTGACGACCTCGATCTCGATCAGGTCGTTGGGCTGGCAGTCCAGGATGTCGCACAAAGCCGCCAGCGTGTCGGTTGACAGGCGCTGCGGGACCTGGGTCACCAGCCGGTAGACCTGCTCACGGGACAGGTGGATGCCGCGCTCGGCCAGCAGCGGCACCAGATCCGAGGTCTGGAACAGGCCCTTCTCCGCCATCCGGAGCCGCAGGTGCCACCTGATGCCCATCTTCTTCGTCACGGCTGGTCCTCCCACGCCCGGGCGTGCTTCTCCCGCAGAGCCTCGGCCAGCAGGCGGTTGCGGAACTCGTCCGACACCCCCGTGTAGATCGCCGTCGTGCTCGCATACGAGTGGCCGGCCTGGTCTTGCGCGAACCGCTCCGGGTAGCCGAACTCAATCAGGCGCGTGATGTATGAATGCCGCAGGCAGTGCAAATCCAGCACAGGGTCCAACCCCGCCGCGTCACGGGCCTCCTCGAACGCCTCATTGATCGCCCGCCGGGACAAGCGGCCACGCCGCTCGGTGACCCACAACGCAGGATGGGCGCCAGGAGTGAACAGCGGGCGGATCTCCTCGATCCACTGCCGCAGCGCCGGGACCACCCAGTCCATCTCCGGCACCGTCAGCACCGTCCGGCGCTTCGGCGGACTGCCGTTGGACGACTTGCCCCACCGCACAAACACCGCCCCGTAACCCGCGAACTGGCGCGCCTGCGGATTGTGCCGCAGGTCGGCGAGATCCAGTCCCCATGCCTCGCGGCGCCGCAGCCCGAACGCGTAGACAGTCTTCAGCAGCGCGGCGTCACGCTGTGCCGCCAGCGCGCCCTTCCGGCCGCGGGATCGGATCTCATCGACCCGGCCGTCAGCCGCGTCGAACAGGGCCTGCACCTCGTCATAGGTCAGCGGGCGCCGGTGCGGCTGCCCCTCGTACTCGGTTACGTGGGCGACCGTGTTCCACTCATCAAGGATCTGCCGTGGTGCCGAGCCGAACTGCTCCAGGCACTTCGCCGCCCACCCGTAACGGGCATCGGACGCGTAGCCGCAGAATAGTCTCAGCGTGTTCTGGTAGTTCCTGGCCGTGGACACCGCGACCGGCGAATGAGTTATGAACGCCTCGGCCTCCGCCGACTCCCACTGCCACGGGTACTGATTCGTGAACGCCGCGAACCGCCGCACCAGCTCCAGCCTCGGCCCGATCGTGTTGGCCTTCAAGAACCTGGCACGCTGCTGCGTGGCCCACCCCTCCAGCATCGCCTCGAACACCGCCGACGCCGGGTCAAGATGCACCACCCCGTCCGCCAGCGCGAGGTGGGCAGCGCCAGGAAGACCCGCCATCCGGAGATCACTCACGCGTTGCATCTAACACAACATTGATGCTTCGCGTCAAATCGATGGCCGCCAGGGCAGCTCAACCCCAGTTCCTCGAACTCGCAAGGTAGGTGGGCGGCCGACGACGCCGGCCGCCCACCTCCCCGTCACCTAGCGCCGGACGCTAGTGCCCGAGCATGTGAATCGCGTCCTGGGCCGCCCCTAGCGCCATCTGGCTGGCTACGGTTGGAGCCGCCTTGGTCAGGCCCTGCACCACCGCGTCGCCCAGACGACGGAGCCGCCCTTTCTCCGGCACCGGCTCACTGGCCGCCTCATGCAAAGCGGCAGCCGCCGACTGAAGCTCAGCCTGTTCAGTGGCAGGGAGACCGAGCGTCGGTGCTATCTGGCCGACGAGGCCTGCGAAGTCGAGCAGTGCTCGAGCGTCGAAGCCATTCGTGTTGTTCTGAACGACGTTGCTGCTGCCAATGACGAGGTTGCCCCGCGCGTCAGCAATCTTATTCGTGATGTTCACGGTCTCCCCATGATTCGTCGGCCCGCTCGCGATCGTGATAGGCGAGTTCTGAAAATTTCCCGAGACGGCAACCTGGAACGCGTCGTTCGTCTGACCTGGAGATGGCAGTTCCTCGCTCTCGCCAACCGCAGCCCGCAGTTCAGCGACGAACTCAGTGAGAACCGTCCTCACCTGCCCTAGGGCGTGTCCCGTGGATCTTGACGTCCGGCTGGTGTAGATCGGTACGGTGCTTGATCGACTGAATCGCCACGATCTGACGGATGAGGAATGGGAGCGGTTGCGGGGCTTCCTGCCCGCCGATCCGCCGCGGGGCGGCCGGTGGGCCGATCACCGGATGGTGATCAACGGGATCTTCTTCCGGACCCGGACCGGTTGCCCGTGGCGTGACCTGGCGGAGGGGTTCGGGAACTGGAAGACCGTCTATAACCGGCATCGCCGCTGGTCGGGTGACGGGACGTGGCAGGAGATCCTGGACGGGCTGCGGGCCGGCTGCGATGAGGCCGAGGGGAAGGACTGGGCGCTCAGCGCCGATTCCACCGTGGTCCGCGCGCACCAGCATGCCGCCGGCGCGCGCCGGGCCCTGCCCGCGGACCTGGTCACGGGGGGCGGCGGTGAATGACAAGAATCCGGCAGCCCGGCTGGGCCGGGAGGGGCTGGGCCGTTCCCGCGGCGGGCTGAGCACCAAGATCCACCTGGCCGCGGACCGGCGCTGCCGCCCGGTCGCCCGGATCCTCAGCCCCGGCCAGCACGGTGACTGCCCGCGGTTCATCCCGCTGATGCAGGCCGTCCGCATCGCCCGCCGGGGCCTGGGACGACCCCGCACCCGGCCCGGCGCCGCGATGGGCGACAAGGCCTACTCCTCGGCGGCCAACCGCGCCTACCTGCGCAAGCGCGGGATCAAGGCGGTCATCCCGGTGGAGGAAGACCAGAAGAAACACCGCCGCGGCCGCGGCCGCGCGGGCGGCCGGGCCGCCCGTCTTCGACGCCGGACGTTACAAGGAGCGCAACACCGTCGAGCGCTGTTTCGCCAAGCTCAAGCAGTTCCGTGCCGTCGCGACCCGCTACGACAAGCGCGAGTTCATGTACCAGGGCACCTTCGACGTCGCGTCGATCCGGATCTGGCTGCGGGATCCCGTCCCATGATCCACCGGACACGCCTGGTCGCGGATGACGGCGGAAGGTGCAAAGACCCTCCGCCAGACTGCCGCCGGATTGTGATACGCCTCCGGGTACGGCATCAAGAGCGGCTGTGACCGCAGGGCAGCGAGCACAGGTCAAAGTACCTGGTCAACGTACACGCGGAGGCCGCCCTTGACATCTTCCCTCCGGGGAATGAATCGGCAGCAGCCGGTCCGATGGGGGGAGGGGTGGCGCACAAGAACCGCAGCCGGGAAGCCCTGCGCGCCCGCTCCGTGAACGATCCGCCTGTCGTCCGAGGCATCCCACGGTCACCAAGGGTGTGGACATCGCGGGGGATATGGCTTGCCTGGCTTATCGTCAGCCATGACCGTTCACCTTCTCTCGCCCTGTGGTATCGCTCCGTGTTCGGGGCATGTCGCGTCGGTGTCGAACATCGCATACAGGGTCGCGGCTCCATGGTCCGTTCGGAGGAGTGGCTTTCTTCGATGGCTTGTAGGGCTGGGCTCTTTCACTGGGCTCTAGATCGGGCGTACTATGTTTCGATCGATCGTTTTAATCTGCTGGACTGCTATGAGAGCCAAGGCGTCTGATGGCCGACGCACCTTCACCGACCTGGCGCGGCGCGCCCAGATCGCCCAGTGCGCGGCGGAGGCCATTGCCGCGGTAGGCTACGCCGACGCGTCGATGGCCGAGATCGCCAGACGGGCCGGGATCGCGAAGAGCGTCGTCTCCTACCACTTCTCAGACAAAGCGGAGCTCATGGGCGAGGTGCTCCGCACCGCTCTGGCCACCTACGCGAAGTTCATGGAGCCCCGCATGGCCGGGGCGACGAGCGCTTCCGGCAAGCTCCGGGCCTATCTGACAGGGACGGCGGACTACGTGGTAAAGCACCGGAGCCTGCACGTGGCCGTCATCGAGATCGCGTTCAACGCGACCTCGGCCGATGGGCGGCCGCTCGTCGCGACGATGCCCCCTGCAGGCACCGGAGCCCCCGGTTGAGGACATCTTGCGCCAGGGGCAGCGTGACCGGGAGTTCCGGGACTTCGACGTGGAGGTGGTGGCCGGGGTGGTGCGCTCCGCGATCACCCACGACATGGTGATGCGGCAACGCGCGGACCCCGGTGCCGACCTCGGGTCCTACGCCGAGGAGCTGGTTCGCCTCTTCGACCTCGGAATCCGGCGGTGACCGGGGAGACTCGACCAGGCATAGAAGCAGGAGGTTCTCGTGGGTGCTCAGGTGCCGCTGGTGATGGCTCTGGACGATCCGGGCGCCGTGCCCGGGGTGGCCGGAGGCAAGGGCGCCTCGCTGGCCCGCCTCGCCCGCGCCGGGTTCCGTGTTCCGCCGGGGTTCCACGTGACGACCAGCGCGTACCTCGATTTCATCGGTTGTGTCGGCCTGCGCGAGCCGGTGCTGGCAGCCATGTCTGCTGTCGACGCGTCCGACGCGGCCACGTTCGGGGCGGCCGCCGCGGGCATCGGTGAGCTGTTCGCCGGCCAGCCCGTGCCGACCCCGGCGGCAGCTGCGATCGCCGGGGCCTACGCCTGCCTCGGCGACGACGTGCCGGTCGCGGTACGGTCCTCGGCGACCGTGGAGGACCTTCCCGGCATGTCCGCTGCCGGGCAGCACGACACGTACCTCAACGTCCGTGGCGAGGCGGCCGTGCTCGACGCGGTCAGGCGGTGCTGGGCATCGCTATGGTCGGCGCGGGCCATCGGCTACCGTGCTCGCCGTGGCGTCGAGCCTGGTGGGGTGAGCATCGCCGTCGTCGTGCAGCAGCTCGTGCCCGCAGAGGCGGCCGGTGTCATGTTCACCATCGACCCGGTCGGCGGCGCCCACGACAAGGTCGTGATCAGCGCGAACTGGGGCCTCGGCGAGTCCGTCGTCGCCGGCGACGTCACCCCCGACGTCGCGGTCGTCGACCGGGCGTCGGGAACGCTGGTCAGCTACCAGGTGGGCAGCAAGGAGGTGATGACCGTGGCCGACGGCACGGCCACCCGGGCGACAGGCACCCCGGCCGGCCTGCGTTCGGCGGCGGTGCTCTCGCCGGCCCAGGCGGTCGAGCTGGCCCGGGTCGGCCTGGCGATCGAAAAGCTGTATGACGAGCCGGTGGACATTGAGTGGGCGCTCGCCGCGGGGGAGCTGTCCGTGGTCCAGGCCCGGCCGATCACGACCCCTGCTTCGCGCCCCGCCGCCGGGCCCGGCGAACAGTGGAACGACAGCCTGGCCGGGGACTACCTGTGGAGCAACGGCAACCTCGGCGAGGCCTTCCCCGACGTCATGACGCCTGCCACCTGGTCGTTCGTCGAACTGACCATGACGCGGATGACCTTCCCGCCGAGCCTGCCCGGTTACCGCGGCTACGGGCGGATCGGCGGGCGCTTCTACGCGAACGTGAGCATGTCGCTCTCGCTCGAAGCCCTGGCCGGCATCTCGCCGCGCCGGTTCGCCGCGCTCTTCGGCCCGGTCCTCGGCAAGCTCCCCCCGGTCGAGGACATCCCGCGTCCGCGGCTTCCCCGCTGGAAGGCCACCCGGCTGATGGTGCCCGCCGCGGTCGCGTTGCTGCGCAGTATCCGCGCAAGCCAGAAGCGGATGCCGCAGTTCCTCGCCGACGCGCCGGGCCGCTGCGAACGGCTGCGCGCCGAGATCGAGCAGGCCACCGACCCCACAGTGCTGGCCAGCATGTGGCCAGAGAAGGTCCGGCCGCTGCTCGAGCAGGCTTGCGACATGCTCTCTGCCGCGGTGGCGCACGGCACCACGCTGCTGTCCAGCCCCGGCAAGCTGGCGGCGCTGGTCGGCGAGGCCGACTCGGCCCTGCTGCTGTCCGGCCAGCAGGCCGAAGGCACCCCCCTGGCCAGTCTCGGCCCGGTTACCGGCCTCGCCCGGCTCGCCCGAGGCGAGATCGACCGGGACACCTTCGCCCGCCAGTACGGACACCGCGGCTCCCATGAGGTGGAGCTGTCGATCCCGCGACCTGCCGAGGATCCCGCCTGGATCGACGACCAGCTCGCCGCCCTCCACGACACCGCCCGCGACGCCGATGCGCTGCTGGCAGACCAGGAAGCGGCCCGCGCCGCGGCCTGGAAGCGGCTGGCACGCCAGGACCCCAAAAAGGCGGCCGCGGCGCGTAAGCTCATCGCGCGCTGGGCGCCGGTCGCCCGTGACCGCGAGGCGGTCAGATCCGAGGTCGCAAGGTCGGCGTGGGTTGTGCGGACCTGGGTGCGGCGCGCCGGGCAGCTCACCGGTCACGGCGATGACCTGTTCTTCTTGGAGTTGCCGGAGACCGTCAGCCTGCTCCGCGGCGACCCGGCACCCCTCGCCAAAGTGCCCGCCCGCCGGGCTGCCTACGAGACCTACCAGGCGCTGCCGCCCTATCCCGCGCTGATCCGCGGCCGCTTCGACCCTGTCCGCTGGGCGGCCGACCCGAACCGGCGCAGCGACTGCTACGACGAGCGCGCCCAGACGGGCAAGCCGGACGACACGATCACCGGATTCCCCGGCGCCGCCGGCGTGGTCGAAGGCACCGCGCGGGTACTCCGCACGCCCCAGGACGCCGCCCAGCTCGGCGACGGCGAGATCCTCGTCACCACGGTCACCAACATCGGCTGGACCCCGCTCTTCCCCCGCGCCGCCGCAGTCGTAACCGACGTCGGCGCGCCGCTCTCCCACGCCGCGATCGTGGCCCGCGAACTCGGCATCCCCGCCGTCGTCGGATGCGGCAACGCCACCATGCTCCTGCACAGCGGCGACCGAGTCAGGGTCGACGGCAGTAACGGCACCGTCGACGTACTGCACCAGGCATGACAGGACGGCTCGCGAACCCCTGAATCGAGGGCGCTTAAGTCATCTTGCCGCTTGCGGGTGCCGAAACTGTGTCACCCTATGCGACCTAGGCCCTCATCCGTCAGATCATGACGATTCAGTCGATCGAGCACCGTACCGATCTACACGATCCAGCCATCAAGATCCACGGGACACGCCCTAGGACACCCCGTATCACGCTCGGGTGAACCGACCAGTAAATCGCCTGTATCTGCTGGTAAGGGTTGCCAATCTGGTAATTCATATATGAAGCTATTTCGGCTGCCATCGGCGGCGCCAGCTTCAGGTACTCGCCGGAGTCCTCGAACCGCGCCGCTAGCGCCTCCAACTCGTCAACCGCCTGGGTCAGCGGCAGGCGCTCGTTCACATGCTCGGTAACGAAATCGGGCAGCGACTTTGCACTGATTGGCTGGCCCTTGATGACCGCTCTCGCGGTCACTGCATCGAGGTGGAGACCAGCG
>Ga0066787_10000064_pt1 | contig 15501 bp, 13 predicted proteins | sample OrgsoiDNA2013047_FD_70942 | JGI IMG/M metagenome (GOLD analysis project Ga0066787, IMG submission 70942) | Permafrost soil microbial communities from the Arctic, to analyse light accelerated degradation of dissolved organic matter (DOM) -... | ecosystem: Environmental > Terrestrial > Soil >...
AAGGATTTACGGTAGTACGCGCACCGATCCACAATACATCTATATCGAAATGAAGAGCGTCTTCCACCTGTTTGGCGGTAGCCACTTCTACAGCAACGGGGATGCCGGTGATCTCACGGGCTTTTTGCAACCAGGCCAGTCCTTTGGTGCCGATTCCTTCAAAACTTCCCGGGCGGGTTCTTGGTTTCCAGATACCGGCACGCATGATATCCACTTTACCGGTTTCCTGTAACTGAACGGCTGTTTTCAATACCTGTTCTTCAGTTTCTGCGCTACACGGACCAGAGATGATCAGGGGGCGCTTTTCCCAGGCCTGCCGGGTAATTTCCTTCATTGTTTTAGTTGCTACCATAGGTCTAATTTGGAAAATTGAAAGATTGGAAAATTATCTACTGTTTGCATCATTCATCCTGATCCTGCGGCCCTTATAGTTCTTCCCGTCAATCGCACGGATCATCTGGGGAGCCGACTTCCTATCGATCTCAATCCAGCTGTTCATTTCTTTCATGTCGATTTTTCCAAGCACATCTTTTCTCAGGTCGCTCATATCGAGCACAAACTGCAGGAAACTGGCTTTGTAAAAGCCATCCTTTGTTCCAAGATTCACAAATAACTTGACAAAATCTCCGTTGCCAGGAGAAAATGATGGTCGTGGCGACCCGCCTCCAATGGGAATCCGTTCTCTTGTTCTGCGCTCCGTAGTTTCGCGTTCTCTTTGTACACGAACATTGAGATCCTCAGAATTCTCATAATATTTTAAAAAGCGCGAAAATTCCTGCGCGGCCACTCTTTTCAAGACCTCTTCCTTATTCACATTCGCAAACTTCTCTTCCAGCATAGGCACATAAGATTCATAATCACCATGGCTGATATCCGCATTCAGTAATTTATCCATAAAATGAAAAAACTGTTTACGACAGACATCCTTACCCGTTGGAACCTCTACTTTATGAAAGGGTACTTGCACGATACGCTCTATCTGGCGGAGTTTTCCGATTTCCCTCGAATGGATAATTGATAAGCAGACGCCTGTATTTCCGGCTCTTCCTGTCCTGCCACTCCTGTGAGTGTATATCTCTACGTCATCGGGCAATTCATAATTTATAACATGGGTGATACCAACGACGTCAATACCACGGGCTGCTACATCGGTCGCGATGAGAAGCTGCAACGATTTCTCCCTGAATTCTCCCATCACTTTATCGCGCTGCTGCTGTGTGAGGTCACCGTGCAGCGCATCAATATCATATCCTTCCCTGGTCAGCTTTTCAGAAATACTCTGTGCATCCGCCTTGGTCCGGGTAAATATTATTCCATAGATACCCGGGTTAAAATCTATCAGTCGTTTCAGCGCTTCATAACGATGATGAGCATTCGTTACAAAATACTGGTGATCTATATTCTTGTTGGCAGTATTCATTTTCCCCACGGTGATTTCCATGGGATCTTTCATATACTTCCGGCTGACACGCCTGATCTCCGCAGGCATGGTGGCACTGAACAACCAGGTTGCGTCACGCTTGGGTGTATTCTGAAGAATAAATTCAATGTCATCCTGAAATCCCATGTTCAACATTTCATCAGCTTCATCCAACACCACATATTTAATCTCTTCTAGGTTGATGGCTTTCCTTTCGATCAGGTCGATCAGTCGGCCGGGTGTTGCCACAACAATCTGGACTCCTCTTCTTAAATCACGGATCTGCATACCGATGGAAGCACCCCCATAAACCGCTAATACCTGTACCCCTGTCATGAATTTTTTGAAGAGTTCTATTTCACTTACGATCTGCATACAAAGTTCCCGGGTAGGACAAACCACCAGTGCCTGCGGGAATTTTTGTTCTACTTTCAGCAGATGCAACAACGGGAGACCGAACGCTGCTGTTTTGCCGGTTCCTGTCTGGGCAAGGCCCACTAGATCCTTGGTGCCGCTCAATAAAACAGGAATGGCTTTTTCCTGTATGGGAGTGGGTTGGGTATACCCTAATGCCGTCACAGCCTTTAACAGGTTCTCCTGTAACCCAAGCCCTTCAAATGTACTCATACGGTTCTGAAATTTTGCGCAAAGGTACGTTTTTTATAAGCCTAAAGCCCGACGTCCTAAGTGTAAAGCCCAGGGCCTTTCGCCCGAAGCTTTTCGCCATTTTATTGATTATTTTACAGTTGGTTTATGCTTTCATAAATTTAAAAATTTGCTCTGGGCCCGCGCTATAAGATTCAAGGCCGTTACTCTAAAATTCTACGGATCTTATTTGCATTTTCCATCAATTCCCGCAGATAAGTATAGTTTTCTTTTTCCAGGCAGCTTTTGAATTTACGCAGTTGCATAATATGCTCATTCAGCACATCCAGTACATTTTCCCGGTTTTGCATAAAGATGGGACCCCACATGTCCGGGCTGCTCTTTGCAAGCCGAACGGTGCTTTCAAAACCGCCGCCAGCCAGTTCAAAAATGGCGTCTTCTTCCCTTTCCTTTTCCAATACAGTATTGGCCAGCGCAAAAGACGTGATGTGCGAAATATGGCTCACATAGGCTGCGTGCACATCGTGGCTTTCGGCATCCATGTTCACGAGCGACATACCCAGGATAGTATACATTTTTTCAACGAGTGCCAACGCCATGGGATCAGATTTCTCCCTTTCACAAATTACACAGGAACGGCCACGAAAAGCATCGTGCACTGCTGCTTCCGGACCACTATACTCGGTCCCCCACATTGGATGAGTGGCCACAAAACGGCTCCTGTTCGGATGATTGGAAACAAATTTGCAAAGGGCATACTTTGTTGATCCGGCATCGACTACTATCTGTTTCGTAGTCAAAAGATCCAGAATTGTTTTCATAACGGGCAGGGTAACATCGACCGGAATAGCCAGGTATATCAAATCACTTTGCCTCACTGCATCCTCCAATTCCATCACTTCGTCAACAATACCCAGTTCCATAGCCTTACGGGCCGTAGCACCACTGCGACTAACGCCAATCACTTTTTTTACCAGGCCATGATCCTTCAATGCCAGGCTGAACGAACCGCCAATCAGACCAACCCCAACAATAGTAACTGTATTAAACATGTTGTTTTGGTTTTATAAATCCTGCCTGTTTTATTCTTTCAAAACATTCTGTTATTTTTTGTTCAGTAGCACATAAACTTACGCGGACATAACTTTTGCCGGCAGTTCCAAAAATGCCGCCCGGCGTTACAAAAACATTCGCCTTGTACAACAAAAGATCGCTGAGCGTATATCCGTCTGACATCTGCGGGGGAACTCTTGCCCATACAAACAACCCGGCCTGCTCTTTTGAAAACTGGCAGTCCAGACCTTCCAGCATATTTTCCACAAGGAGTTTTCGCTTGCGGTATAGTTTGCTTACCTGTTCGTACCAGGACGCAGGCAATGAAAGTGCCCTGGCAGCAGCAAGCTGAACCGGAAGAAACATACCGCTGTCCATGTTACTTTTAAATCTCAACACATTTTCAATATGTCGGGAGCGCGCCACCATCATTCCAACACGCCATCCGGCCATATTGTGTGATTTACTGAGTGAATTCAATTCAATTACGTGATCATCGAACCCCTCTGTCTGTAATATACTCATCGGATGCTCGTTCAAAATAAAGCTATAAGGGTTGTCGTGTACAATCAATACCTGATTTTCTTTTGCGAATGCAATTAATTGTTTAAAGAGATCTTTGTCCGGCAATTGTCCGGTGGGCATATGAGGATAGTTTACAAACATAAGCACTGACTCCTGCCCCGGCTGCTTTGTGCGAATCATATTCTTCAATTCGTTAAAATCAGGAAACCAGTTATTTTCTTCCTTTAATTCGTAAGAAATCAGATTGGCACCCGCTATTTTTGCTGCGCTCTGGTATGTTGGATAACCCGGGTTTGGAATCAACACAATATCACCTGGATTTATATAGGTCATGCAGATATGCATGATGCCTTCTTTAGATCCTGCCAGCGGCAGGATTTCCTTGTCCGGATTCAAATTCACCCCATACCACTGTTTATACCAGCCGGCCATGGCATCCCTCAAAACCGGAGAACCTTTATAACCCTGGTATGCATGGTTACCGGATTTGATACTTTCTTCCTGCAGAACACGGATGACGTCGGGATGTGGTGGATGATCCGGGCTTCCGATGCCCAGGCTGATAACATCTTTACCCTCCCGGTTAAGTTCTTCAATCTCCCGCAATTTTTTAGAGAAATAATATTCCCCAATTCCTTCTAATCTTTTAGCTGTGTTCATTTTAAATACTTATAACGTAAAGCCGAATTCCCAAAGTTTTTAATGATATAAATGCATTCTATTCGCTCATTGTCGTTAACAAATTGTCACTGAAACATTTTCAAATTTTTCTCTGTTTTACGCCCGACTTGTATACCCCATAAATCTTTAATTCTGAAATTGCGGGTCGTATAATCCTGACCACTTCATCGAACTGATCCGTTGTTTCAAATTCCATGTCTGCGTGGAAACTGTATTTCCAATCGCTGCCTGGAATCGGGTAGGACTGCAGTTTGCTAAGATTGATTCCAGCATCAGCAATCAGTGTGAGCACTTTTGCCAGACTTCCCCTGGAATGGTCCGTTTGAAATGTAACTGACGCTTTATTGGAGTCCTTGATCGGGTTTACGTCCTCTTTCCTTTGAAGTACAAGGAAACGAGTATAATTATTCTTCATGGTATGGATATCCGGCGCTATCACATTAAGCTGAAATAAGGTGGCAGCGAGGCTGCTGGCGATTCCGGCAATATGTTTGCTTTTTCGCTGGTGGATATGTTTTGCACTGAGTGCCGTATCTTCTGTTTCAATCAATTTCCAGTCGAACTGATTCAGATAGTCAAGACATTGCAATATTGCCATTGGATGTGAATGCACCTCTTTGATATCTTTTAACGTAATACCCGGATTCACAACCAGGTTTTGCCTGATTTGTAAATAAATCTCCCCGGTAATCACGAGTTCACTATTCCGCAACAGTGAATAGTTGGGGAGAATGCTACCTGCAATGGAATTCTCAATCGCCATGACAGCGGCATCACAAAGACCGGGATCAGCCACGGATGTAACTACATCTTGAAACTTGGCGCAGGCAAGAATATTGGTCTTGTCGCCGAAATAAATTCGGACCGCTTCCTGGTGAAAACTGCCTTCGTATCCCTGGATGGCCACGCGTTGGATGGGGTGTTGCATATGATAAAAAATCCCGGCTTTTGACCGGGATTCCTATTGTTAAGTTTTAAAATGAATGGATGGTTAACAAAAGCATTCCCGGTCGCTTCTAAAATAGAAGAAAAAATAAAAACTAAAGTAACGGTATGCTTTTGCGATTGACATATAAGTATTCAAAAATAAATGATTCCTCCGAACCGGCAAATTTATTTTCAGCAATCCCAATACGCCCATCACGGATTCAATCTCTTCTCCTGTAAGGCCGAAACCAGTTTGAACAGGTGAAAAGGTTTGAAAATTCTCCATTCCGGCTGTTCGATCAGGCCTATATATCGGTCCAGTTTGGCGCGACGAAAATCGTATTGCGTCTGTTCCGGCATGTTAATGCAAATCACCCAGCCTCCCTTTTCGTCAACATCTTCCCGCCATTCCTCGTAGTAATCTTTGTCCCCGCTATGAAAATTCAGTACATTTTCAGCAATCAGGATGAATTTATAAATCCCTTCTGCCATGAATTTGTCCGCCACTTCTCTTTTAATGCTCATGATATCGTTTTCAATGGCATCGTTCCATTCACCAATCAGTTCAATAATAACATATTTCTCTTCATAGTCTGCAAGTAAAACTTTCATATAAAGAGTGCGCGATCCGAATTCATCCCACTGCGGATGTATCAGGTAATTGTAGATGGCCTGGGTAAATTCAAATTCAGAATAAATACGACCGAAGAAAGGGGACCGTTCATCTTCTTCACTTACGTAAATGTGTCGCCAGTTATAATATGGTTCTATATTGTGCATCTGGATAACGGATTCATTGGGATTTTATTTCTATTGACTTATTTCCGCCTGCTTTCTGCCGCCTTTTTTACACTCCCGAATTTTAACAGTAGATCTTTTGCCGTCTGATAATCGGTGATGCCCGTTTGATTCATAAGCATGCTCGTTCCACGCTCGATCAGCTTACTATTGCTGAGTTGCATATTGACCATCCGGGTATCTTCCACTCTGCCAATCCGGATCATCACGGTGGTTGAAATCATATTTAATACTAATTTCTGTGCCGTTCCGCTTTTCATCCGGGTACTACCAGTCACGAATTCAGGACCTACAATCACTTCAACAGGAAAATCCGACACAGCAGCCAGCGGTGTTCCGGGGTTGCAGGTGACACATCCGGTGACAATTTTCTGTTCCCGGCATTTTTTCAACGCACCTATCACATAGGGCGTTGTTCCGCTGGCAGCTATACCGATTACGACATCTTTTTTTGATATCTCGAAATCACTCAGGTCAATCCAACCCTGGTCAGCGTCGTCCTCTGCGTTTTCTACCGGCGTACGAATTGCCTTTTCACCGCCTGCAATGAGACCGATAATGAGCCCATAGGGCATGCCATATGTAGGGGGTATTTCACTTGCGTCCAGGATTCCCAAACGACCACTGGTTCCTGCTCCAAGATAAAAAAGACGGCCACCCGCCAACATTTTATCCGTAATCTGTTCAGTTAATCTTTCAATTTGGGAAATCGACTGGGCAACGACCAGGGGAACGAGTTGATCTTCTTTATTAATAAAAGTGAGAAGCTCGGCAGTGCTCATTTTTTCCAGGTGCCTGTAGGGACCCTGTCCTTCTGTGATTTTTTCGAAATCCATTACATGCTTTTGTGATATGCTATCAAACCTTCCATCGGTTTAGCCAAAAATTTCCCGGCCGTCCAGCCAAATGTTTTACAAAGTTCTTTCAGAATATCCTGAAACCCAAAAGCAACACTGCCAGTAAAATAGACAGGTATTTTTCCGGACTCCGGATAATGCCGCAGGTGTGTCGAAAAAAAGTCCCAGAGACCGTCTTCAATAATATTCTCAATCATATAATGTCCGCGATTTTCGGCAAGGAAAAGTGTGAATGCGGCAATGTAACGATTGGGTAACGGTTTTTTATAAACAGCATCGAGTATACCAGCAGCAGTTACATGATATTTTTTATTAAATGCGGTATGAAGCTCTTTATCAAAAGTCTCATACAAAAAGTATTGCAGCGTTTTTTTCCCCAGGTAGGCACCGCTTCCCTCATCTCCCAAAACATACCCGAGTCCGGGGCTGTTGCGTACTATTTTTTTCCCATTAAAGTAGCCCGAATTACTACCTGTCCCCAAAATAGCCACAATTCCCTTATTCCTTCCACAAAGTGCCCTCGCCGCACCGGTGAGATCATGTTGTACTTCAACCCTGGCCCGGGGAAATACTTTTAGCAAAGACCTTCTGACCATGGCGCGGTTTTCCGGAGCGGCACAGCCGGTACCATAAAAATATACATGTGTCGGTGTCTTTTTTTTCAATGCAGGCAGGAGTTCATGCTGCATCATAGCCACGAGTTGTAATTCATTCAAAAAATAAGGACTGGCGCCCTGGGTTTCCACCAGCTGCTTATATCCGTTTGAAATAAAGCACCACTCGGATTTTGTGGAACCGCTGTCAGCAATTAAAATAGACATGTTGTCAATGTATTGTTCCCGGGGCGAAGGTATAGTGCAAAGAGCAGAAACCGTTCGTTTGAACTTTATGTCTGGTTGCTTTCCTTTTCTTAATTTGCAGCCCATCAGGTGAAATCAAATACATGAAAAAACTGAATTTCTGGCTACCTCTTTTATTCGCTGTGGTCATGATACTCGGAATGATTATTGGATTCAGGCTCTACCCCAGCACGAATACAGGTGGGTTTTTTAAGACAGGCAGACTGAGCCCAGTTCAGGAAGTCCTGGATATTATCAAGGATAAATATGTTGATACGGTTCATGCTGATTCACTGAGCGATGAAGCCATCCAGGGCATTCTCGCACACCTGGATCCACACTCTTATTATATACCGGCAGCGGACCAGGTAGAAATGAATGAAGATCTGCAGGGCAACTTCCAGGGAATCGGTGTTGAATTTCAAATTCTGTATGATACCGTAAACATTACCAATGTGCTCGGTGGCGGCCCAAGCGACAAAGCTGGTCTTCAGGTTGGCGATCAGATTCTGCAGGTAAATGATTCCGTCGTCGCGGGCAATGGTATCACAGCAGAACGGATAAAAAAATTGTTACGCGGTCCCGGTGCCAGCGTGGTTCATGTAACTATGTTGCGTAACCGTGATCGCAAAATATTCAGTATCCAGCGTGGCGCGATTCCACTCCCGGCACTTGATGCCTCTTATATGCTAAACAAGGAATCAGGATATATACGTGTCAATAAATTTTCAAGAACAACATTTGAAGAATTTACGGTAGCTCTTGAATCATTGGAAAAACAGGGCATGAAAAAATGCGTGCTGGATATTCGCGGTAATGGAGGTGGGATTGTAGATGAGGCGGTGAATATGGCTGATGAATTTCTGGGTAACGACGAATTGATCGTATATACAGAAGGGAGGAAAAGTCCGCGAAAAGAATATCGTGCGCAAAGACCCGGAAGTTTTGAGTCGGGTAAACTTATTTTGCTGGTTGATGAAGGCACTGCGTCCGCGAGCGAGATTCTGGCGGGTTCACTTCAGGACTGGGACCGGGCCAGTATTGTTGGTCGCCGCACATTTGGAAAGGGGTTGGTACAGGAGCCGTTCGAGCTCAATGATGGCAGCGAACTACGCTTAACCATTGCGCGGTATTACACACCCCTGGGACGCAGCATTCAGAAACCATATAATAAAGGCCGCGAAGCCTACAATGAAGAGGTGATAGATCGTTTTCACAATGGAGAAGTCATCCATGGAGACACCTCCAATAAACATCCGGGACCGGTTTTCCGGACACCTGCCGGTCGGCTCGTTTACGGAGGCGGTGGAATTACGCCGGATGTTTTTGTTGCCTTGGATACAACGCAGGTTTCAAGGAATGTTAGTGCGCTTTTTATAAGCGGGTCACTGAATGATTTTGTTTATAGTTATTTTATAACCCACCAGTCAGAACTTAAACATTTCCAATCACCCGCTGACTTTTACTCCGGTTTCCGGAAAGATGATGAAGTTTGGAACGACCTTGTTAAAGATGCGAGAAAAGATTCCATCGAACTGCAAGGTGTTAGTACATCAGACCGGGAACAGGTAGAAATCCGGGCAAAAGCCCTGATAGCAAGGCTGATCTGGCGTACGCAGGGATATTTTTATGTGATGAACCAAAAGGATCTGGTCGTCAAAAAAGCAATGGAACTGTTGGAATCCAACAGTCCCATGCCTTCAGCAGTCAAAACGCATTAAACGCTATCAGATGTTATCTGGGAAATTTTTTCGTTCTATTTTGTAGGATGTTATTAGCCCAATTCCTCCTCCAATGGCAATAAGGGCAAAATAGATCGGTGCATTAGCACCATCGTTATTATAATTGGAATCGTGTAGTCCGTGTTGATGAATGTTATATAAGGCAAAATTATCGAGCAGGTAAGCGAGAAATAACCCCATACCGGCACCTACCATTAATAATCCCCATTTAAGGTTACGAAAAGGAGCCGGCCGGCGTTCGGGTTTCAATTTTGGATCCAGGCCTTTTTCAATCATAGCCATGTTTTCACGATTGTTAAAATACCGGATGCCAAATATCAGGGTACAAAGCGCCAGGGTACTGAGAATAAGCCAAAAAAATACTAGTTGATCGGGTCCCATATAGTTGTTTTTAAATTTTATCAATTTCTTTATACCCATCAGACGACATCTTTTCTGCCCAGGTTACAGGAAAATTGGGAAACCCGGAAATTTGAAGATTTGAAAATGATATAAAACACAGGTTCTTATGCCACAATTCGGAAAAACATGGTTATTTTAACATAAACTAAAACAATTCCCAAATATTTCAATTTTACGGGTTTCCCAATTTTCGTGTAACCGGCTAAACCTTAACAACGTCTTATTCAGGTGGCAATAACCGGAAAGCCAGATACGGATATCATCGACAAGGTCCTTAAAGGAAACCAGTCTGCATTCGCCATGTTGGTCGAAAAATACCAGAACTATGTCTTTACGCTGGTACTCCGGTTTACAGAAAATCGTGAAGATGCCGAGGAAATAGCTCAGGATGTTTTTGTAAAGGCTTACCGCTCACTGGCGGATTTCCGGGGTGATTCAAAATTCAGCACTTGGTTATTTACAATCGCACGAACTACCTGTCTCAGTTTTTTAAGAAAAAAGAGACTGGATATTCAGTCGCTGGATAATGAAAGAACAGGACTTCAGGTTGAAAACAGGGAGTCCGGTTTCAATGCAAACCTGATAGAGCAAAAATCAAAACACGCCATGCTGAACCGGGCCATCACGATGCTGAGTCCGGACGACAGCCAGGTGCTGAATCTCTTTTATAAAGGCGATCAGACCCTGGAGGAAATAGGAAAAATCATGAGGTTGGATCCAAATACGGTTAAAGTGAAACTCCACCGGGCACGACAAAGACTAAAAGATAAAATGGAAAAATATTTTGCTCATGAGCTACGGGAAATACATACGGATTAAGAAAGTGCCAAATTATCGAGCAGAAACATTGTTTATAAAAAAAAATGGTATGGATCAGGAAATCGAAAAACGCTTGTGGGAATATATTGAGGGCCACTGCAGTGCTGCTGAAAAGGCAATTATTATGCAACAGATATCGGATGATCCGGTTTGGAATAAAAAGTATACTGATTTGATGAGTTTTCAAGAACTGCTTCAAAAAGAAGAACTCGAAGTGCCCTCTCTCCGTTTCACTAAAAATGTTATGGAAGATATAGCCCAGTATCATGTAGCGCCGGCAACAAAAAATTATATCAATAAAAATGTGATCCGGGGAATCGCCGGATTTTTCCTGGCCATGATTATCGGGCTTTGTATTTATTTCGTCGGACAGATACATTGGAGTGGCAGCTCAACTGACAACCTGGTTCCTGCCTACACACTCGATGTCAGTAAACTGAACTGGAGCAAAGTACTCAACAATACATATGTAAATATTTTTGTAGGGATCAATGTAATACTAGGTCTGATCCTGGTAGATAAATTCATGCAGGGAAAGAAAAAAGCAAGCCGCGTGGGTCGCTGGTCCGAAGGCGACAGTGCATAATCCTTTGTACATTTGCTACATGGATATAAAAAATAATATTCTGGAAACCATTGGGAACACGCCCATTATCCGCCTGAACAAAATCACTCGGGAATTTCCCTGTACCGTAGTGGCAAAAGTGGATTATTTTAATCCGGGTAACTCCATTAAAGACCGAATGGCCATCAAGATGATCGAAGTGGCCGAACAGGAAGGAAAACTAAAACCGGGAGGAACCATCATTGAAGGTACAAGCGGTAACACAGGCATGGGGCTGGCATTGGCGGCCAGTGTAAAAGGTTATAAATGTATTTTTACAACGACCGATAAACAATCAAAGGAAAAATCAGATATTCTCAAAGCGGTCGGTGCGGAAGTGATTGTTTGTCCGACTAATGTTGAACCCGGGGATCCACGAAGTTATTATTCAGTTGCCCGACGCCTGGCAAGAGAGATTCCAAATTCATTTCACTGCAATCAATACGATAACCTGGCAAACCGGCTTGCACACTATGAAAGCACCGGCCCGGAGATCTGGAAACAGACCGATGGGAAGATTACACATCTCGTATGCACAGCGGGAACCGGTGGTACTATTACCGGCACTGCCATGTATTTAAAAGAAAAAAATCCGAACATCCGGGTGTGGGCTATTGACGTTTTCGGATCCCTGCTTACAAAATATTTTAATACCGGAGAAGTTGACATGAACGAGGTGCATCCCTATGTGTCAGAAGGTTTCGGGGAAGATTTTGTACCGGACAACTACGACATGAAAGTCATTGATCTGTTTGAACAGGTGACAGATAAAGCGGGTGCCATTATGGCCCGCCGCCTGGCTAAAGAAGAAGGATTGTTCTGCGGATATAGTGCGGGAAGTTGTTTGCAGGGGTTAATGCAATTAAAAAATAAACTGATAAAGGGCGACCTGGTTGTCTGTATTTTTCATGATCATGGAAGCCGATATGTGGCAAAAATATATAATGATCAATGGATGATGGAACGGGGGTTTCTGGACGTAAAAACATTTCGCGACATCGTGAACGCCCGCGGAGCAAACGTGCTGGTTACCCTGAATCCTGAACAAACCGTTGGTGAAGCAGTGGATCGTATGAAGGATCTTCACATTGAAAATATCCCCGTTTTGCGCGAAGGTGTACCCATAGGTGCAGTGAGTGAAAGCGGTTTATTCAATATCATGATCAGCAACGGGGCTGAAATCAGGCATAAAAAGATCTATGACGTTATTGAAGCCCCGTATCCGGTTGTATCATTTGATACAACAGTTGAAAGAATCAGTTCGCTGATCAGCAAGGAGAATGGCGCTGTATTAGCTAAAGACGATAGCGGAAACTTTCATATTGTCACAAAGTATGATGTATTGCAATCCTTTAAACCCAAAGGCTGATTGCAATTCCTGACGGACTTCTACGAGGGGGGCATCGTTAAACTACTATCATGAATGTATTTCATGAACTGTTAAAATCAGGCAAAAAAGCTATTGTTGTTAATATGTGTATAAGTTATTTTTGATCCTGAAGTTGATTGATACATACTCAATCAGACAATATCCAAAAACCGTTCAAAGTTCTTTATCCAATATCCGATAGAATTTCCGAGTAAAATCCGATATCAGTCAACTTCAATTTTTTCTTATCCTTTGAATGCCAATCCGACCCGACCGAAAAATCAGAACCTGTCCTAAAAAACCCCATCCAATCCTATCCTTAGAACCGATCCTATCCTAAAACCTGACCTGTCCTGAATCCTTGACCTTCCTGAGAAACCAAACCTGATCCTGTAGAAACCAGATCCGATCCTGAAAAACCGATCCAACCCTGTAAAATCCATACCTGGCTTTGAGACCGAACCTATTCCTGAAATCCGGCCTTGGAAAAGCATTGCTGAAATCCAAGATCCATGGGAAAAACCGATAACAGTGTCAATATCCTTGACTAAGAACAACTGTTTATCCAGTACCCTCCTGCTAAGTTTACTGAACAATTTAGCAGGAGGTTCCATAGGAGACGCAATGCGTTACATTCTTTACATTTCCCACATTTCATACATTACCTACATTCCGCGGATTCCCATCTCACGAACCATGTGGTAGCGGGCTTTAAAAATATGATCTTTACACAAAGACCTATAAATGCATTTCTCCTTCGATGTGCATGTACCGGACAATAATAAGCCATCCCGGAAAAAACCGATTTTTCCGGTAAATGATACGCTTCGTCATTACCTCCAGATCCATGGTCGCGAGGTAAAGCTGCCTGTTTCATATGGCGATCTTTTACACGTTGCTTATGCCGTTCCTCTGAAAGATAAAAACGGGAACGACAGTTTATGGGAAACCGTTTCATACGACATGCAGCACTGGCAATTTATCCGCCAGGGTCTTGTAAAGATGTACGCGATTTTGAAAACGGAAGGAGATCTCACATTTAGTAAGCACCTGGACGTAGCCCGGGTTGACTTTTGCAGTTTTGCCAACTCCAGTCCATTCAGGATACGAATCGTCAATAAGTTTAACGATAACTATGATCATTTTTACATAAAGCAGGCGGACGCTTCGCGCGTTTATGGTCTCGAGCTGGAACACTTGCTTTCACCAAACCGCATTAGTTTTTTTACACACAAACAAACCCTGATCGAAGATCATATTCCCGGAATACCCGGGGATATATTCATAAACTCTTATTTACATGAACCGATCACAAACAGAATCCGTTTTGCAAAAGAATTTGTAAAATTTAATGAGCGGAGCTTTGTACGTCTGCTGGGAGATATGCGGTCCTATAATTTCGTAGTTGATATTACGCCGGATATCGAAGATTTCCAATATCGGATCAGGGCCATTGATTTCGATCAGCAATCGTATGAAGGAAGAAAAAATATCTACCTGCCGCAATTTTTTAAAGAGAATAAACCACTGGTGGATATTTGCATCAAATATTTAAACCAGGATTCTATAACCCAATATCAAACGGAAGAAAGGACGATGATGGCATTTCGTGTGGCATCTTCCAGATTTCGCCTGATGCATTTATTGAATATCATGTCGACAGACAGCATTTCAACACCTGAAAAGCTGGTTCAACTTCGCGAAGAACTTTCGTCTGAATTTGAAGCTCCCGTATTTCTGAAATGCCGGTCCATGGGTCAGCTTGTCAAAAGGCAACTCAAACAGACGCTTCAAAAAAATCTTGCACTGATACAGAAGAACCTCGGAAAATTCCAGGATTGAACAATTTCTAAGATTCATATTATCGGATGATTAACTTTTTGATGTTTTCCAAAGCCACGGCATCTACCGTGCATACGGATATCGTATCTTCGCGTACTCAAAAGACAAGAAAAACAAAACCATGGCAAAATATACATCGGGCGTTTTATTTGGTGACGAACTGGAAGCTCTTTACCAGGATGCGAAAAATAATGAATTTGCCATTCCAGCTGTCAATGTAACGGGAACAGATACCATAAATGCGGCGATGGAAGCCGCGGCGAAAGTAAATAGCCCCATCATCATACAATTCTCTAACGGAGGGGCGCAGTTCCTGGCAGGTAAAGGAATGCCAAATGAAAATCTGCAGGCTAATATCTATGGCGGCGTTTCGGGTGCTTTGCACATACATACCGTTGCAAAATATTACGGTATTCCCGTTATTGTTCATACCGACCATGCTGCCAAAAAATGGCTGCCCTGGATCAGTGGTTTGCTGGATGCCGGAGAAGCATATTTTAAAGAAAAAAAACAACCCCTGTTCAGCTCTCATATGCTGGATTTATCAGAAGAGCCCCTGGAAGAAAATATTCATACTTCCGTTGAATTTTTCAAAAGGATGAAACCGCTCGGAATGGCCATTGAAATTGAACTGGGAGTAACCGGCGGAGAAGAAGATGGAGTTGATAACAGTGGTATTGAAAATGATAAATTATATACCCAGCCTGAACACGTGGCTTATGCTTATACGGAGCTCAGCAAAGTAGGCAGGCTATTCGGCGTGGCTGCTGCATTTGGTAATGTACATGGCGTTTATAGTCCGGGTAATGTGGAACTGCGTCCGGTGATCCTCAAAAACAGTCAGGATTATATTGAAAAGGAATTGAAAACAAAACCAAAACCTGTATATTTTGTTTTCCATGGCGGAAGCGGCTCACCCCAGTCCCAGATCCGGGAAGCCATCGGTTATGGCGCTATCAAGATGAATCTGGACACCGATTTACAATGGGCTTTCTGGGAAGGCGTTCAAAAATATTA
>Ga0066787_10000065_pt1 | contig 15359 bp, 12 predicted proteins | sample OrgsoiDNA2013047_FD_70942 | JGI IMG/M metagenome (GOLD analysis project Ga0066787, IMG submission 70942) | Permafrost soil microbial communities from the Arctic, to analyse light accelerated degradation of dissolved organic matter (DOM) -... | ecosystem: Environmental > Terrestrial > Soil >...
ACTTTCTCCAGCCCGCTCGACGATCATATCAAAATAGATGCCGTTAAGGAAAGGTGCTGGCCCAACGCGGGCAAGATCAAAACGGTTGACGTGAAACAACTGATCATGAACGGAGATGCTGTCTTTGTAATCACTAATGGTTATACGACATCCGACAAATTTTTCCGGAACTGCGATTATTTTATGATTAAAGACGGAAAAATTGCGGCGTACGAATGTTTCTTTGGACCTGGGATAAATTTTCCAAATAATACCGCGAAATAAAAAAGGAGTAGCATTTCACACGACGAAACAAACACCCCATTTTAGATACCTGAAATCAAATAAAAATGCAGCCTGATGAATGGAACCAGAACAGCAAATGTTAACTTAACGCCCTACATATTAAAAACAATAGAAAAAATAGTAAATCTTCATGAAAAAAATTGGGTTGGTTGGCGGGATAAGTTGGGTATCAACAATGGACTATTATAAGTTTATAAATGAAGGCGTAAATTCAAAATTAGGCGGATTAAACTTTGCTGAGTGTATTATTTACTCTTTAAATTTTGGCGACTTACAAGTAAAAGGTTGGAACAATTCGTTTGAACTATTGCTAAATGCTTGTGAGATTTTGAAAAGAAGCGGGGTGGACAGCATCGTTCTGTGTGCTAATACTGCACATCTTTTTGCCGACAAGCTTCAGCAGACAACCGGATTACCTATTATTCAAATTGGAGTAGAAACTGCAAAAGCTGTGACTAAGCAAGGATTCAAAAAGGTTGGGTTATTAGGGACAAAGTTCACAATGGAAATGGACTTTTACAGAAATAAGCTTGAAGAGTATGGACTTGAAGTTTTGATACCAGAAAAACAAGAAACAAGAGATTATATTCAACACACATTAAAAGAAGAATTAGGTATTGGTTTGATCAATCCTGATACGAAGACAAATTACATCTCTATTATAAAAGAACTGGTTGACTGCGGAGCAGAATGTATTATTTTAGGGTGTACCGAAATACCTATGTTGATAAGTCAAGACGACTTTGCGATACCCATTTTCGACACGACAAAAATACATTGCCAGGCAATTATCCAGTACGTAGTTTCATAAAATTTGAGACAACTTGCTTATTTCGCATCAGACGTTGATGAAAGAAAATAGTCGACATCAAAAACATGGCGCCTAAGGTGTAATAGACAGTTTTTAATCGGACAAAACTGTAAACAGGTTACATGCAATTCATCCTAAAAGCGAAAAGCCAGCAAACAATAAGTTTGCAGGCTTCTAAACCTTGAGTTGATAGATGATTACTTCGAAAAGCGGAAAGAGGGGGATTGGCCTTCGGCCATCCCTTGATGGGGTGGCTTCAAAATATATAAATGTCCGCTCGCTACGCTCACTTAAATTTTAGTTTGGCGGAGAGAGAGGGAACAGAACCACTCCTCAAATGCATTGTAAATCAGTTATTTGAAAGCTGCAAATTTTTGTACTCCACGAATCACACTGTCAATTCTATTCTTCAATTAGAACTAAGGAAGAATGGATAAAGGTCAATAAAATTTAGGATACATATTCTATAGATAATCTTGTTTGTTACCCCAAGTCCTTAACAGATCAAAACGACGCTTGCCAGAAAGAGTGGAGCAACCGTTGGTTGTGCCAGCAGGGATCAATCACATCCGGAGTTAGGGGAAGGGCAATTACAGTCCTATCCTAGCGTATTAACTATTTAACTGAACTGAACTTTTTCAGTTCTGACGCAATAAGTGATAATTCTTTGCGAAGTTCTTGAAAACTGCTTTTTTTGATCAAATAGGAAAATGCTCCCATTTCCAATGTTTCCTGAATTTCTTTTTTATTAGAAGAAGTAGAGTACATAATTACGGGAATATGTTGAAGAGAAGCAATTCGTTTTAATTCAGCCAGGCATTGTTTGCCAGTTAACCGTGGCATATTCAAATCTAAAAAAATAGCATCTGGTAAAGGAATAATTGCCTTTTTTAAATTATCAATTGCCTCCTCCCCATCGGGAGCCGTGAAGCATTGACTACTTTGGTCATTTTCAATTAGTGCCTCAGCCAGGAATTGTTGATCTTCAATATCATCATCAATGATGTAATATGTTTTTTGTCTAGCCAAACGGATAAAATTAAATGTTTGGAAATTGGTTTACACTTTTTCGACTGAATATCTGACGATGATATAGCCGAAACAAATTTTGTCGGTTCCTGAGTCAAAGGGTTTCCTTAACTGCATGTTCGATTGGGAACGTAGCAGTAAGAACACAACCTTTACCTGGTTTAGAAATAATATCTGTGTTCCCATTGTAAAACGCGGTACGTTCTTTTATATTGAGAATGCCTATTCCGTCAGCATTTTTTGTGACATCAAATCCGATTCCATTATCCGCAACAGAAAGGAGTATCTCAACTTTGTTTTGGGAAAGATCAATTTTTACACGAGTGGCTTTGGCGTGTTTGATAATATTACTCAGTTGTTCCTGTACAATTCTGAAAACATCCAATCTGAGCTTTTCGCTCATACCGGTATTCAGTGCGTTATCCATCCTGCACGTTATTTTTATGGGATAACCTTTCATCAGATCATGCGTCATTTTTCTGATAGCAGGGCAAAGTCCAACATTTTTGATGGCAGTAGTAACAAGTCCCTTGGCTAACTTTCTTATTGCTTCAATGGCGGTAAGGGTGTATTCGGATGAACGGCATATATTGTCGTGCCGGCCTTTTGAATGCCGCATAGCGAGTTCCATATATATTCTTGAGGCTGCCAGCAGCTGGTTGACATTATCATGTAGTTCCTGCCCAAGATCCGATCTTTCCGATTGTTTTGCTTTCGAAACAGCGTTGGCGATCTGTTTCGCTTTTAATTTTATCTCTGACTTCCATTCCTTTTCAAAAAGCTTTCGCTGAACGAGCGATGCTGACAAGGATACTTCTTTTGCAGTTATTTCTTCATCAAGTGTATGTTCGAGATTATGAAGCCGGTTAAGGGTACCTGTTTGCCGGCGTATAACATCACTACGGTCCACAAGAGTTGTAATCGCCTTCTGAATGTGATTATCGCCGGTAAATACTACTGAAGTAATTTGACAAGGTAATAGCTTGCCATTTTTCATCATGACAGTTACATCGCCCAGGGCGTGTCCGGCTTCTGTCCTTTGTTTGAGTATCTCTTCAATATGACGATCGTAAGAGGGGAAAATTTCATCTATATTTTTTAACAACAATTCTTTTTTAGCATATCCCAGTAATTTTTCAGCTGCCCGGTTGGCAGCAATGATCTTACCATTACTTGCGATACTGATAATATTTGCCAGGAAAGAATGATCAAAGGCCTTCTGATGTAAGTGATTGGGAATCTGAACTTGTTCCTTTTTGATATAATGCGAAGAATGCCCGTTTAAACTTTGTGAAATATTTTTAATTGAAGGAACAAGATCATTAGGTTTCGAGACACGCATTTTTTAGTATTTATCAGATTTTTAACCATCAAATAAAGTGACATTCCATTCCTGATTTGATAAGATTATTTAAAATCAAGATCGATAGGTAGTACATGAAAAGCCCCCAACTATAGGGGCTTTTCTCTGATAAAATCGGAATGGCTATGCTAGGGATGCGGTTTTTCTTTGAGATTAACTCCTGCTATCTCAAATCCTTCGGTTTCTCATTGAAGTCTATTATAATTTCTAAGCCGATGCAAAGATGACTGTTTTTTTTCTGTTAAGTGTTACATATATTGTTTATTAAGTTATATTATTCTTATCTAACTGGTATATCTACGATGTTTAACCTAGTACATTTACTATATACTACAGAATTGTAACGAAAAAAAATCAATTTGGCTGATCATTCTTTGTTCCTTTATCATCAGCCAAAAGGATTGCTCTTATCCGGTCGATATGTACCTGCGACAATCTTGCCCGTTCTGTTGCCGATCTTGAATTTGCAATTTTTCCATCCTTTGCAATTGTTGTAAGAAGATTTCTTCTCTCTTCAAACATTCGCAATGCTGTCCACATTGTTTCTTCAATTTTATCTGTTTGCTCAGCGAGTAGGGTCGGATTTTTATCATTGACACTGGGAATGTTATTTCCAGCAAAATCAGACAATTGTGGAGTATTCTCTTTAATATAGATTACTTCGCAATCCTTAAGAAATAATTCAATAAATTTTAGCTCTTCCGGTAAAATAAAAAAGTTAATTTGACTTGACCTCATCGTCATGCAATTATTGTTGAAATCCAGTTAGGCTTTCGAGATCTCCTGAATTACACCTTATTGACAGATCAACTTCAATGGTACTCAATCATATCCCAACGGAAACCAAATTCCTTTCTCCCTTGGAGAACGCATGTTCGGTATTACATGAGTCGGATCCAAAGTAGATACATCAACTGCTTCAATCTTTGTTTTAATCTCTGGTATTATTTTACCTGCAAATATTTTTTCTCGAATTATAGCTATCGCATCTTCGTAGCTAAAAGTCGTCACACCACAACCAATTAGGAGGCCATACGGAATTTTATCCTGAGCACTAAAATTAAATTCAAATCAAAATCTTTTCAATAGATATCGGTTGTAGGGGTTTGCCCTGCCAATATGAATTGATTTTTCGAAGCTGCGAAATAATTTGAGTAAGATTTTTAGAATTTAATAATAACATCTTTTACCAAAAGATTATTTTGAAGGACTACAAAAAGTTTACGTATTGAAATAAAAAGGGCTAAGATCAACCATAGTGCGAACAGCATAATGACTAACTAAACAATACAGATTCAGCTATAAGAGCTTCGTCCAGGATATTTTCGCTCCAGAACTAGCCTGTATATCTGGCCGCCGCGTTCCTGGAAATTATTATAACCCAGTTCGTTCACCAGCATTATTTAAAGAAGTTTCTTGGACTGAAGATTGCGGGTGAGAAAGAAGTAGTTGATTCTGATTTCTTTCCGTTAAACGTTCCAATAATTCGGTGACATCGCATTTATGGTACAATACACCGAAATCAATAATATCACCACCCTAGCCCATTCCAAAATCAAACCAAAGGCCTTTTCTCCGACTCACTTCAAAGGACGCCGTTTTTTCCTCCCGCAAAGGTGACAAGTACCAATAAGGGTGGCTTCAAAACAAAAATGCCCGCTATCGCGGGACATTTATTTAGTTTGGCGGAGAGAAAGGGAAACGCCGCACGTCTTTTTGTTGGTCTTAATTAATTGGTTTTGAATGATTTATATTTTATAAATATGTCGTTTTTTGGCTTTTACTTCCGTTTTTACTTCCGGGTTTTCCGGTTATTGCAAATCTCCTGAAACCCGCTACCACAAAGGGGTTGGTGATATTTATTCATATAAATATAGACAAAATTTGTCAATGTTTATTGTAGTAAAATAAAAAAGCAGCTTTTCTAAGCTGCTCCTTCTTTAGTATGTAGCGGCTGTCCGGTCGCGGTTTTAAAAAAGGATTGTATTCTCCTATGCGCCCCGGGTCGGTAATTGGATTCCAACCAAAATATAAATTCATTTCAATTTGTTTCCGCAATTCGTCAATTTCTTCAATCCTTTCTTTCAGGTCTTTTATTCGGTTTACTCCCTCCCTCTTTTTGAATTTGTAAATTTTCTTTTCGTATTTAAATTCAAAAAATACATACCAATCTTTTTTCAAATCGTTTCCGTGTTTGCTGATTACCGGAGTGGTGTAATTGTTTTTTTTAAAGTTGCCATTACGTTCAATGTTTGATTAAAGAAAAGTTTGGTAGTGTGAATATCGGTTATATAAGATCGTTATATTTGTACCGCGTTCGCACGCACCTTTTACAATTTAAACCAATAAAAATGGAAAATGTAAAAGGTTTTGATAATGAAAGAATTTTAATAGGATTATCTGCGGGTATTAATTCAATGGCTGTCTTATGCCATTTGGTAGAATCGGGAGTAAAGCCAAAAGAAGTACACTTATTTTATGCCCATTTTGCGGAACACAGCCCAGATTCATTTCAATTTGTTGCCGACGGAATTAGATATGCCAGGAAGCATTTTGATTGCGTAATAGTAAAAATTACGAGTAATAGTATTATTAAATATTTTGAAGATCAAAATATAATACCCCACCCAGCTAATAGTCCTTGTAGCAAAAACCTAAAAATATTTGCCATTAACGAGTATGCGTTTAACAACAATCTTAAAATTGATTTGGTAGGCTATGTCAAGCATGAGTATAAGCGAAGGGTCAACAGGCAGCAAAAAACAATGGATAAAAATCTATTTAGTTTAGAGAAATTTTATCCAATTGGAGGGTTTACGGATGAGTGGTGTTTTGAAATAGTTCTAAGGCACATTGGATGGTATCCCGCTATCTATGATATAAAGGACAAATTCGGTAAGCGAGTATTTAAACATAATAATTGTTTGCCATGCAAAAACATGAATACGGAAGGGATTGAGGATGTAAAAATATTTTACCCTGAATATTATATTGCGGCTGTATCATTGAGTAGTCGTTTGCAAAAGTATTGGGGGCCAGATAAAGACAAATTTTATATGACCTTTGGACGAGATTTGGGACAAGAAGCAACTTGTGGTTCTTGCGAGTGGTAATTTAAAATATTGAGGGGACAAAGACTACTACGTTACGGCTTGTAAGAGATTTAAAGAGCAAACCTCCGAATTTTCAGTATTCAAATTTTCTCCTTAAGAAAAACTTCGGGATGCTTTTATTCATAACATCCATTATTTCATTACTTAAAGCAGTATCATTGGATTGCAGAAAGCGTAATCCTGGCCACGTATCAGAATGAAATGCATATACACCAAATTTTGGGGTGAAATAATATATAACAGCCCCGTCTTGAACATCTTCGTTAAGTATATATTCGGAAACTTTAAACGAATCGGTTTTCTTTATAACTAACGTGTCTTTGAATTTGCGCGAAAATATTATTGAATCATTAGGGTGAAGCATTTCGTCGATAATATTGGAAACGATAAATGCGCTGTCCTTACCATTGATAAACCTATAATCGGTGTAACCAAATTTAGTGACATATAAAACCTTAGAAGTGTCTCCAATCGCAGATTGTTCAAACTGATCGATCTTTAGTGTATCGGCCGTTTTATATTCTCGTCCTCTAAAACTTACCCAATAAAAGTTTGAATTTGAATGTTTTTCCTTTTTGCAGGCGGTTAAAACTAAAATTGTAAAACAAAATAGTAGAGTGTTTTTTTGCATCATGCTATTAGATTCATTTTTGATTGTCTTCCATATCTATTATTTTTTTTTGAGTTCCGGGTTAATTCCGTCTTTGTCCGGGGTGTAGATTGATACAAACATAAAAGCCTGTAAGTTATTGACTTACAGGCTTTTATGCGGAGAGAGAGGGATTCGAACCCCCGGAAGTTTGACCTTCAACGGTTTTCAAGACCGCCGCAATAGACCGCTCTGCCATCTCTCCGGGCGCAAAATTAGGGCTTGGGAACTTATCTCAAAATATTATTCTTCAAACATCCGCCACTGCTTCTTCCCCATAAAGCTGGTCCTTAAAAGAGAGAGAGGGTGAGGGAATGAATTCGCCGAGCCCGAGGCTGGGCCATTTATGATCGACGGATTCAATGGTGACTTCGTCGGCGACGATGATATTGGGCCAGTCGCGGTGAAAATCATCCAGGGCGGCGGTCTTGGTGGTGCCGTCCAGGCCCATGCAGGCATATATTTTGTCTCCGCTCCTGCCTTCGAATAAAATTGAATCTCTTTTTGGATCCAGGTTATTACAGAATCGCCAGAGCGCAACGGGCAGATTATCGGGATCTATATTCTCATCTATATAAAGAATCAGTTTTATTCCGGAGTCCTTAGAAATTTTTTCTGCAAACAATCCGTGAAGTTCGCGTATCTGGCCTCTCCGGTTCTTATGCATGGAAACAAGCATACACGGAATTCCCATATCTAACAACCGCCGGTTCACTGTCTTTATTTCCGGGAATGCATTCAGCCAATCATCTTCCGGAGAAAACTTACCGTAAGAAAATGCATATCGTTCATCGGTCTCTTCATCGAATTTTTTTGTACCATCGAGGCACATCTTTCCGCCGAAACCCAACTTGCTGCAACTATGATCCAGCACGTCCATCGGTCCTTGCGCAAAGGCAATATCGGTAGCCGGATTCAGGTTTTTAAAAACATATTTTGCCAGCGCCGCATAATCTGTGATAGACACGCCTTCGTCGACCAGCACGAGGATCTTGTTAAACATCATCTGTCCGGCGCCCCACATGGCGCTCATTACTTTTTGTCCGTGGCCGGCAAAGGTTTTATGAATCTGCGCGATCACCAAGTTGTGAAACACACCTTCCACCGGCATTTCCATATCCACGATCTCAGGGATCATCATCATTTTCATGGGCGCCAGGAAAATTCTTTCGGTCGCCTTGCCCAGCCAGGCGTCTTCCTGAGGCGGGATACCGACGATCGTTGCAGGATAGACTGCGTTTTTTTTATGCGTGATAGCCGTGACGTGAAACGAAGGGTACCAGTCCGGCAGTGAATAGTATCCGGTATGATCGCCAAAGGGACCTTCCCAAACCGGATCTTCCAGCGGGTCCACCCATCCTTCGATTATGATATCCGCATCTGCGGGCACTTCCAGTTCGGGCTGTGTGAGACAGCGCACGAGTTCCACTTTCTTTTTTCTCAGAAAACCCGCCAGCATGTATTCATCCACATTATCCGGCAACGGCGCCGTCGCGGCATAGGCATACACAGGATCACCGCCGAGTGCAACGGCCACGGGCATGCACTTTTTTAATTTTTTGTAGGATTCAAAATGACGGGCGCTTACTTTGTGTTTATGCCAGTGCATGCCCGTCAGCCGTTCGTTTATGATCTGCATCCGGTACATGCCCACATTCCGTATGCCCGTTTCCGGATCCTTTGTATGGATCACGGGAAGCGTGATAAATGGACCGCCGTCTTTTGGCCAGCACGTGATTACGGGTAGTTTGCTGAGGTCCGGTGATTCCAGGATCACTTCCTGGCAGGCGCCTTTTCCGCGTATTACTTTTGGCATCCAGGCAGCGAACTGCGTGAGTTTGGGAAGGATCCTGAGTTTATCCAGAATCGATTCTTTTGGTCCGGCCAATAATTTAAAGAGGGTTTCAATTTCTTTGCTGATATCATCGAGTTTCGACACACCGAGCGCGATGCACATTCTTTTTTCGCTGCCATAGGCATTCATCAGTATGGGGAAATCAGTGCCCGTATTTTCAAAAAGAAGCGCGCGGTTCCTGGAGGCGGTTTTGCTGATCCTGTCGGTGATCTCGGCAATTTCCAGTTTTGGATTTACATAAGATTTTATCCTGACCAGTTCTCCAGCTGATTCCAGCGCGCTCAGGAACTCACTTAAATTGTTAAATGCCATCTTGTTCGTTCAACGGCAAAATTAACCAACAAATGCTATTGAACGTTACGTGAATTGTTATTGTACGCCGCGCGGACAATCAGTTCTTCCCCTTCCATAATAACCGTCCTTACGGTTGAGGAGTGCAATGCTCACGCGGATGCCGGTATAATAGTACATGTCCTTATATTTTGAACTGCCGCGCATAGTACCCGAGGGCGGATAGGTTGTACTGCCTCCTTTCAATTCTCCTTCGCGGAAAGCCATTTCAACGGCCTGTGGTCCTTTTGCAGCCAGGAGAATATTCTTGTCCACGTAATACGAACTTACGTCGTCAAGATAATCGGTAAATGTTTTCCGGAACCCGACTTCATAGGCCAACACCACGTTATCACTAACGCGGAATTTGATACCGCCTCCAAAAGGAATCGCCACCTGCAACAGGTTATATGGTTTTTGATTCGGGTATTGCGTCAGTCCTTCTCCTTCCGTACTCAGGGGTTTCAGGAAAACCTTTCGTCCCAAAGAGTCGAATGCATAGGGATTAAAATGAAAAGCTGCAATACCGCCAAAAATGAATGGCGAAAATGAACTCCTTGTCATGTCGAGAAAAGTATATTCACCAACCAGGTTCCATTCGATAATATTTGACTGAAAACTGAGATTACGGAATACGAGATCCGGATTATTAAACTGGTCCCTCGCTCCTACTTTCATAAAACTGATATTGCTGATGGCAGAAAAATTCCGGGTGATATCATATTGTACACCGGCGCCAAAAGCGAATAGGGACTGATTGAACGTGTAAGCATTCCCCTGCAAATCACCGGAGTAATTCGATAAACCTCCTGTCACGTTTATGTGCCAGCGCTGTGCCTGTGTTAAGGCAGGGATCAGGAGAACAGACAGAAATAAAGCCTTCATGTTTAAAAGATTTCTTATACGGAATAAGATCTTTCAAAGCACCTGGATTGTAAAGAAGGAAATTCAGTGGAGATTGGAAAAATGGAGTAGAATTATTTCCATAACGCAAGTATTACGCCAGTTATTTGACCGGACTGGCTAAAAATAGAATGAATTATCGTGAAATAAAAGCTAAATCGTCCGGAATCCATAATAAATCGTATTTTTTCTTTTTTCCACAAACGATTCCTGTTGATGAGAGCCGGTCTTCCTCTGTTTATTTTGTGTTTAGTCAGCCTCAGCGGTTTTTCCCAAAAAAAGAATGCTTCCTTCCTGATACACATTCATCACGTGACCGATCCCATCATTATCGACGGCCGGTTAAATGAACAGTCCTGGCAGAAGGCAGAAGTGGCCAGGAATTTCTTTATGATCCTACCCATGGATACATCATTCGCCAATGTGAAAACCGAAGTGCGTATGGCGTATGATTCAAAGTTTTTTTATATCTCCGCCATTTGTTTTAATGGCAAGGCTGGCCCTCATATGGTGGAATCCCTGCGCCGGGATTTTAGTTTTACAAAAAACGACAATTTCATTTTCTTCCTGGATACTTATGGCGATCAGACCAACGGTTTTACATTTGGCACCAATGCAGCAGGCGCCCAGTGGGACGGCACTATGTATGAAGGCGGGAAAGTAGATCTGAGCTGGGACAATATCTGGTATTCGAAAGTGAGACAATATCCCGATAAATGGGTCATGGAAATAGCGATCCCTTTTAAGACGCTTCGTTACAAAAAGGGGATTCCCACCTGGGGCATCAACCTGAGCCGGAATGATCTGAAGACCACGGAGAAGTCGAGCTGGGCGCCCGTTCCAAGGCAGTTCCCTTCGGCGTCACTGGCGTACACGGGTGTGTTGCTTTGGGATTCTGTGCCCCCTGCTCCGGGCACTAATGTCTCTCTTATTCCGTATGTGCTTACCCGCGCGATCAAGACGTACGACCATACCCCCACGCAGTATAAAACCACGGCGGGTGGCGATGCAAAAGTATCGATCACGTCATCTTTAAATCTGGACCTGACGGTAAACCCGGATTTCTCGCAGATAGAAGTAGATAAACAGGTGGTAGATCTGAGCCGGTATGAATTGCTATATCCTGAAAAAAGACAATTCTTCCTCGAGAACGGGGATCAGTTTAATAATTTCGGATATACGGATATCCGTCCTTTTTTTTCGCGGCGTATCGGCCTTGGCGTTCCGATAGAATTCGGAGGAAGGCTGAGTGGCAAGCTCGATAAAAACTGGCGGATCGGTGCGATGGATATGCAAACGGGAACAGTGGATTCCCTGGGTTTGCCTCAGCAGAATTTTGCAGTTCTTGCCCTTCAGAGAAAAGTTTTCTCCCGTTCCAATATTGGATTTCTGTGGGTGAACAAACAATCCATCGACTATGACCCCATGAAAGATTCCGTGCACCCGCATTATAATATGTATAACCGCACATTCGGTCTCGAATACAACCTGGCTTCACCCAATAATTTCTGGACGGGCAAACAGCTGGTAATGAAATCATTTACACCCGGTGTATCCGGGCACGACTGGGTAGCGGCGGGCAACCTGCAATATGCTGGCCGGAAATGGCTGATCAATGGCGCCTATCAGTATATCGGCGTGAACTATAAAGCGGAAGTCGGTTATATACCCAGGCAGGGTTATATCCGTTTCGACCCGTCGGTTTCTTATTATTTTTTCCCCCATGGCAGTTCTGTTCTGAGTCACGGGCCGCAATGGTTTTCCAATTTTTATTATGATGAAAAAATGAACCAGACGGACAATGAAAATATTGTGGACTGGCTTTTTACTTTCCGCAACCGCGCCACCTTAACGCTTGTGGGTATGCAGGATTTTGTAAAACTGCAGGCGCCTTTTGATCCGACCAATACAGGAATTGATTCGCTGGCTATCGGAACAGTGCACAAATGGTTAACAGCCGGTGTTGATTTTGTTTCCAAACCACAAAGCGTTTTTACCTATGATTTTTCCATCCGTTACGGAGGATATTATGCGCGGGGAAATAAGCTGTATATACTCAGTGATGTGGGCATCCGTTTTCAGCCCTTTGTCAGCATCACGATGTCGACATCCTACACTCAGCTGGATCTGCCGCAGCCCTGGGGCAACACTCATTTTTTACTTATCGGCCCGCGAATCGATTTAACATTGACCAATACGGTTTATTTTACGGCTTTTGTTCAGTACAATGAGCAGATAAAAAATATGAATATCAACACACGTTTACAATGGAGGTATAAACCAGCATCGGATTTCTTCCTCGTGTATACCGACAACTATTATACAAATCCTTTTTCCGTTCGCAACCGGGCGGTGGTGTTGAAATTTAATTATTGGTGGAATCTGTAAATGCACATATCAAAATACTTCCCCCAGATTCACAAAGAACCCTTTCGATCCCTGTGAGCCCCAGGCATAATCGAGTGCGATATTTGTCCTCGAAAATTTATTCAGTTTGATACGAATGCCAAGACCGGCGCCGGGTGAGATAACTTCATACTTACCCGTCGTCGTCTCAGAAAAAGTTTCTGCATTCGCAAATACCACGCCTCCGAAAAGTCCGTTTCTCGAAACAACAAAACGATATTCCACTTCCTGGTCAATCATATTAAGGCTTCGGAATCTTCCCTGGATATATCCCCTGCCTGTATTGCTGTATTCATCCCAGGCCGTACTGGGCAATAGTAAATACGGAGGAGCGCCTCCCACGGTAAACCAGTTGTAACTCCAGAAGGCAAGAATGTTCCGGGACTGCGCAGGAAATTTTACATAGCTCCTGAATTCAAGCAGCAGCGATTGCCAGTTGGCATCACTGCCCAAAAATGTGAATTTGGGCTGGAAAAGAATATTGGCATATATCCCCTTTTCGGGGTTTAACGGATTTCTCCTGGAATCATATTTAATATTCAGTGAGATACCCGATGCTTTTTCATTTTTTGAAAAACCGTATTTTTGAAAATCTGTCGGTTTATCCGTTGGAGGATTCTCCTCCACGATATTCCAGAAATAATCAAAATCGTATCCTATGCCGGCATACAGATCGTTGGATATTTTTCTGAGAATGGCCTGGTGGAGTTTTATATATGAGTAGTCCAGGTTGTACCCACTATCCAACTGGGTATGGCCACCCAGGCCATAGGTCGCCGAAGGGTATTTCAGAAACCGCCAGTCCGTAAGAATATTATAGTCGTTGCCACGGGTCCAGAGACTCGAAGCAATGGGGAAAATAATCTGACTCTTACTGGTATAGGCGATGCTTGAAACAATCGTGGATATATTTTCTGTTTCGTGGTTATGGGAACCAATATAGAAAGCCGCATTCCCACTGATTACGCCGGCAAAGCCGGTTTGTAAAGTATATCCTACTGCCGGGAAAGCGCTGAAATGGATCCTTCCTTTTTTATTTACCACGACGTCTTCACGGGGGGTGGCATTTTTATTTAATATCTTCTGGCCGATATCAATCAGATCAATTTCTTTAATGCCCGGAGTTATGGTACTGTCGGGTGCATATTGGGCGAATAAAAAAAACGGGGAGGCAAAAAACAGATAAAGTAAAAAGTATTTACACATCAGCGCCCGGTTCGTATGAAAATTGATATTAGTGCCATTACAATTAAAATTCGCTTTTGGCAGCTTTAAAACTGGCTGTTTAACGAACGGTTAGTATTCTTTAACAAATTTCAGCCGTTTTGGCCGGATGGAATATTACTATTCCATCTCTTTTTAAAAGCAGAAGGATTGTCCCCTACCAATTTATTAAACAACCTGTTGAAATAAGACAGGCTCTCAAACCCAACGGCATAGCAGGTTTCCGTAACATTCTGATCCTGCATCAGCAGGTTTTTTGCACGTTCTATCCGGTATTGATTTACAAAGTCCGTGAATGTCATATTCGTTTGTCTTTTAAAATACCGGCAAAAGGCGGGCGTCGTCAGGTGCACTTTGGCAGCGACCGCATGTACATCCGGCTTCTGATCATAGTATTTGTCTATGTATTCATAAATCGCGCCCATCCGGATTTTGTCCTTCAATATAAAATCCCGGCTTGTCAGATCGTTGTTAAGAACCATTTTTTCCTTTGTGCCAGCCAGTATCTGGAAAATATGAATGAGTTGAATTAACTGTTCGAATGAACTCAGTCCATCCATCTGTTTTAGTTTTTCCGCCACCAACTGTTTTGTTTCTCCCTTAAAGGCGATTCCATAGTCTGCATTGTTGAATAGCTGGAGAATGGCGGAAAACTCGGGCGCCATTGAAATGGCTGTGCCCAGGAAATCCGTCCTCAGCTGGATAACGATCTGGTGATATTCGCTTCTCAGTCTGTAATCAAAGTTGAGGTGAGGAAGGTTGCCACCGATAAAGACCAGGTCGCTGTTTGTATATCCCGAAATATGCGTACCGACATGACGGATTCCGGCATCCGCTTCCACATACACCAGCTCATATTGTGGGTGATAGTGCCAGAGAAAAGTATTTCGCAGCCGGGGAGAAAACAACTTGAACGATTTACCTGTTTCGAATTCGATTTTCTCGAGCTGAATCTGGTTCATTTCTCCAATTTGGTGAATAATCCTTGTTTAATATACCAAATAAGTCAATACAGAGCAAATACCTGGTAACAGATGGAATGGATTGCGCTTTGTGGCGCGATAGCTTTGTGTGATTAAATCAATCATCATGACACAAAAAACGATGGCAGCCATGGATCCCACGATGGCACATAAGGAAATACCGGGCAATCCTTCCACCGCCAAGTCAAGCCAGGTCAGACTGAATGACCGGAGTAACGGACAACCGCTCCGGCTGCTGAGCGAAGCCGACTGGGCCTTCTGGATCAACCATGGTTACGTAGTAATCAAGAATGCCGTTCCAAGGGAACAGGTGCAAAAACTGGCTGACTATCTCTGGGAATATGAGGATAAAGACCCACAGGATATCGACAGCTGGTATAAAAGGCCGAATGTAAAAATGGAAATGAA
>Ga0066787_10000066_pt1 | contig 15315 bp, 14 predicted proteins | sample OrgsoiDNA2013047_FD_70942 | JGI IMG/M metagenome (GOLD analysis project Ga0066787, IMG submission 70942) | Permafrost soil microbial communities from the Arctic, to analyse light accelerated degradation of dissolved organic matter (DOM) -... | ecosystem: Environmental > Terrestrial > Soil >...
AACCACTACTTCGCTGAGGTTCTTGCTGTTCGTCGTGACCTTTATTAAAAGATCGTTCTCCGCACCGACGATCACTTCCTGGCGGTCTATGCCCACACCGGTAATGATCAGCACGTCGCCTTCTTTAGCCGTAATTGAAAATTTCCCGTCCATCCCTGTGGAGGTACCTCGTTTTGATCCTTTTACCATAACGGTGGCGCTGGGAACCGGGAACTGGTCGGAGGCTGAGAGCACCTGCCCTGTAATTGGTTTATCAGCTAAGGCGAAGACGGGTAAAAGCAGTACAATGAGTAATACTTTAAAATGCAAAGGCATTGCAGTTCTTTTGCTCATAAGTGAAGTTTTAAGTTGGCTTTAACAAATTCCGTGGCGAAAGTAGATGCCTAATATGTCCGTGGCATTAAGCAAAAAGGAATCAATTGTTAAGAAAAACTATATGCAGAAATAGTTTTTTGAGCGAAAGAGAAGAATGAATGAAGTTCAATACTTATTTTAGATTCATATTTTATTAACCTTGTTTACATTTTTTTTATATAGTAAAGATTTTTAATGTTGATCCATGTTTGATCACTTGTTCTCAAAAGAAAATGCCCCGGATTAACTGGGGCATTTTCTTTTAATGTAGCGAGGAGCAGACTTGAACTGCCGACCTTCGGGTTATGAATCCGATGCTCTAACCAGCTGAGCTACCTCGCCAACGGGGCAGCAAAAGTAATTGTTTTTTGTTTTGAACACGAATAAAGGCAGATCATCTCCTTGTTGAAACGGCGAGGGCCGGGCTGATATGCCGGATCATTTCTTCCGTCATATTTTTCAGATTAAAAACCGGTTTCCAACTCCAGTCTCTTCTGGCTACCTGGTCATCGATGGATTCTGGCCAGCTGTCTGCAATTTCCTGGCGGAAATCCGGACGGTACTCAATGGTGAATCCCGGAATCAACCGTTTGATTTCCTCCGCTATTTCAGCCGGTGTAAAACTAATGCCGGCAAGATTATAAGCCGTTCGTACCGATAAATCAGAACTGTTTGCTTCCATCAGTTCGATTGTTGCCCGAACGGCATCGTCCATATACATCATTGGCAAACGCTTGTCTGCACGCAGGAAACAGGAATACATTTCTCCCCTGATCGCTGAATGGAAAATTTCTATCGCATAGTCCGTCGTGCCGCCGCCCGGTAGCGTCTTATAACTGATCAGACCCGGATAGCGAATGCTTCTCACGTCAACGCCATACCGGTGAAAATAATAATGGCACCATTGCTCTCCTGACAATTTACTGATCCCGTAAACCGTCGATGGCGCGGAGTACGCGTTTTGCGGACAACTTTCTTTTTGAGCATCCATACCGAATACGGCGATACTGCTCGGCCAGAACACCTTGCTTACGCCTTCTTCGCGGGCAACTTCCAGCGTGTTGATAAGGCTTTGCATATTCAGTTGCCAGGCAAGCATCGGATTTTTCTCTCCTGCTGCGGAAAGCATGGCCACCAGTAGATAGATTGTATTGATTTCATGCCGGCGAACCTGCACGCGGAGAATTTCTTTGTCCATGATATCAAGCGGAAGAAAAGGTCCCGTTCCTTTCAACAGATCAGCCTCTCTTTTCAGGTCAGCGCCAATGACCGCCTCGCCGCCAAATCGCTGCCTTAGTGCCAGCGTGAGCTCCGTTCCAATCTGGCCGGAAGCGCCTATTACCAGTATTTTATTCAAAACAGATATTTTTTGCGGTTGTTTCGCAGTAATAACTTGTTCATCCGGCCATGATCAGTTCAACGCTATGGAAAACTTCTGGGTCGCCGGCGGAAGACATTGCTGATCATTGCAAACCATAAATTCTACGGATCCCGAAAAATTGGTCTTTGCACTCGTTTTCAGTTTCACGACCTGCACAAAATCTACTTTCCCATTAAAATATTTTACATCCACGCCAAATACGGTCTCATGTTTCTGAATCAGGTTGCCATTTTCTTTTACTTTCCCATCCAGCGTATACAATGGATTTTTTGTAAAAGTAAATTTTGTGGGTATCGGTCCGCCATCCGGCGTGAATTGCGAATACGTATGCCAGGGACTCGCCAGGTCCACATGGAAATGGAGTTCGTATACATTGCTCGATATTTTTGAGGCAGAGTACGTCCAGTTATAAGGTGCCGCCTGCGGCTGGGCCTTGGTCGCGATGACCAATAAAACAGGTATGATCAGTGTGAGAAATCGTTTCATATTCAAATGTACAGTTTAGGTTGCTGGATGTCGAATTACATATTAAAATAAATTCCTAAATATGATAAATGGATGATGTATCCAACCGTTGCTCAGTAAGAAATTGATGCAAGCATTTCCAGCATGAAAACAAAATGTTCACGCTGGTCTCTGAAACGTTTTTTTGGATAATCGGGTTGCATATATAACAGATCAGGCGGACCTGTGGCGAAGATAAAAACAAATGGCAATAGCTGTTAAAAATCCTATAGTGACTACCGTATTCCAGAAACGAATATTTTTCCGGCTACGTAAGGCATCATCATGATAAATCATTTCTTCCCGGATTTCGCGGGAATAGCCCCCTTTGGCCATAAAGCCAATCCCCTTATTCGTAATCTCCAGTTCGAGCCCATGGAGACCGACATAACAACGCACGAGACCGTCTTCAAAAAGAATTTCCTGCAGGTTATGCAACTCCTCTCCGAAAAATTCACTGTAGCGGTCATAAAAACCGGATAAACCAATGGTTGGCTGGTCTTCGAATTCGTGCATTAAAAGAGAAAGTAATCCATCTAATTTTTCATCCAGGCCAGGGGTCTTGCTCGTTAACTCCATCAGTTGATCTGTTTTATACTTATGTATTTATATTCATAGGTATGGATCACAGATCGCAGGACCGTTAAACATTAGCCGAATAATGCTTGTAAGGAAATTGCGGGGAAAGCAGCCGTTATGCCGTATAAATGTAAAAATAATTTCATGAAAACAAAATAATTTTCATTCGAAATCAATAATAAAGTAATCGGATGATGCATACTGACCGGAACCGGGTTAAAAACCGGGCTCCGGAGGCGAGATGACGACTAAACAGGTGCCCGTTCTGCCGGTGTCGTTCAATGATCGACTGCTATTTTCTCATTTTGCCTGATCACATCCCAATACTCTTTGCCATATCCTACCAATATTTCAGAACCGGCGGGAATCTCCCTGATGGCCACGATATATACCTTTAGACCATCGGCTTCGTAAATTGCATTGTTTGTAAGGCCTTTTTTACGTCTTATTCCCCGGGCGTCATTTGCATACCTGCCCAGGGCCTTTCTGTATGTATATGCATCCAGCACATGATCCCGGTTTATAAAATAAATATACCCGTTTGTCCCTTTCCGGTGATTGACTTCTTTCCAGGTTGTCATCTTCCCTTTGTAATCAATGATGCGATCACCTGTACGTATCAGTTTGCGTGTGTACAAACCATTCCCTCCAAATGGAATGGAGGATCTCCTGACAAATAATTGCTTTGAAAGAAACGTCATATCAAAAACCGGATTTCGGGTTCAACAGTAAAATTATTGTGCCATGAATTTTCAGACACGCATATAATCCGGTAGCCAGTGTACGATCAATTTTTTTATCTGAGTCGGACTGAGATTTTCATTCATCGCCCGTTCAACCAGTAAAGGCAATTCTTCATCTGAAGCAAAGCGCAATGCCGCCAACTGTGAAAAATGAAGTTTGGCTTCGAGTGGTTCCAGCCTTTTGCCGGTAGTCAGGAAATAACGAAATCGTAATTCCAACCGTATGATGCGGTTTTGATTCCCCAATGCGTAGTGCTGGCGCAACATAAAAGAACTCCACCCTGTGAAAAAAAACATGACAATAACACCTAGCCATAATTCCTTTTGATCAGGGTGGTGATTGTATGCGTATACTGCGGTGGATACGGCGATCAGCAGCAAAGGATAAAAAATAAAATGATGCGCCGTATAATATCGAACATGGTTTGCTGCATTTTGAGTGGGCATGTGTTTAATTTTGTTTGAAAATAATCAGGATTTGTCATCGGGGCCCGGACGCACAATAAAGCGGAGAGACTGGTCCTTATTCAAATAAGCAACCGTCCAGTTATACAGTGTTTTGATACGGTTTCGATAATTGATTAATGAGATCAGATGAATAAACAGCCAGATAAACCAGGCGATAAATCCTTTAAAGTGAATATTGTGCGGCAGGTCTGCCACCGCTTTATTTCGTCCGATGATGGCCATCGTTCCCAGATCTTTATAATGAAATGGTTTAAGAGCAGTCCCCCGCACAAGGGCTTTTAAATTCGCCGCCAGTAATTTCGCCTGCTGAATCGATACCTGCGCCAGTTGGGGATGTCCATTCGGATAAACCGGATCATGAGTCTGCATGGACGTATCACCAATTGCATATATATTCTCAAGACCAATCACTTTATTATAGGGATCCGCTAGCATCCGCCGGCTTTTTCCAAAGCTGGTTGCAGGTATGCCTTCGAATGCCACGGCGGTTACTCCCGCTGCCCAGATCAGATTTTTTGTTTCAATGATTTCACCGGTCGAAAGAACTACTTTGTCATCCGAGAAATCCCTCACCTGCGTTTTGAGTTTTATGATTACACCCATCTTTTTTAACGCATCATAAGTATCATTTTGTGAAGCCGAACTCATGGGTGCCAGCAGATGCTCTCCTCCGTCGACCAGGTAAATCTCCGCGCCGGTTCCTTTCAGTTCCGGATAGTCTTTTGGAAAACTATGAACCCGGAGATCCGCCAGCATACCGGAGACTTCAACCCCAGTAGGACCTCCACCGGCAACGACAATGGTCAGCAATTTCCTCTTTTCTGCCATGTCGTCGGTAATCGTTGCCAGTTCAATTCTTTTCAGCAAAGTATTGCGCATGACCAACGCGTCATTTACATTTTTCATAGGTATGGCGTGCCTGCGAATATTTTCCATACCAAAGTAATTTGTTTCCGCACCAGTGGCAAAAACCAGACAATCGTAAGAAAGTTCACCATTATTCAGCTGAATGGTTTGTTTTGCCGGATCTACCTTTAAAAGCTCGCCCAAACGAAACCGGATGTTGGAATATTTCCGGAATAGCTTACGGAACGGATAGCTGATGTTTGAATTTTCCAGAAACCCGGTAGCTACCTGATAAATCAGCGGGGGAAAAAAATTGTAATTGTTTTTGTCTACCAGTATGATATTGAATTCAGGATCATTTTTCAGTTGAAGAGCCAGATTGACACCCCCGAATCCTCCTCCAATGATCACCAGCGTCTTAACAACTTTCTGTTGATTTTGCATATTCACCATACTGCAAAAATACGAAATCACCAGTGAACATGACAGTTAGGAGTGTGTCTCTGCACTGAAGCCGATCGTCATTTACGAACCGGGCCCAGTGGCAAAACGGTATAGCCAAACACTTCATTGAGCAGGTTGGCAATGCCTGTGTAGATGGCGGATCCGCCGCATACAATGCCTTCGTAACCGGCAAACCTTGAAATGGATTGATTTTTTGTTGCGTCTCCGATAGCCAGCAGGAAAAATAAAATTGTCAGTGAACCAAATACAAACTGAAGCGCTTTGTTTATTCTTAATGTTCCAAAAAATAATAATAATGTAAAAATTCCCCACATAATTAGATAGGCCACTAATGCCGTTCCCGGTGTGGCGGCGATCCAACCCCATTTAGACATAAAAATGAGACCGACCAGAGAAATCCAGAAAAAGCCATAAGAGATAAACGCCGTCATCCCGAATGTATTATTCTTTTTGAATTCGAGAATACCTGCGATGACTTGGGCCAGACCACCGTAAAAAAGTCCCATGGCCAGGATCATGGAATTCATTTCATAAAATCCTGCGTTGTGCAGGTTTAGTAATACTGTTGTCATTCCAAATCCGAATAAACCGAGTGGCGCAGGATTGGCAAGGCTATCTTTAATGATAACCGGGGAAAGTTCAGCAGGCATATGGCAGTTTTAAGAAGTGAAAGTTGATTACTAAGATAAAACTAAATGTCTAAAAAAGTTTCTTTCCTACATTTCCGCCATCTCGCTTAGCTCGAGCCATCGGAATTCCTTCAACTGCAATATGTCCGAAACAACCGTAAACCGTTGGGAGAGTTGTTGGATCGTATCGAAGTTTATAGTCGCGTCGTGCAGTTTTCCTGTTATCTGATCTTTTTCTGTATTCAGATCCTTGATCTCCTGTTCAAGGATTTCGAGTTCTTTTTTTTCTTTATAAGAAAGCTTTGGCTTTACAGAAATGACAGGGTTGGTTTGTTTGACAACCGTAGTCTGCACTGATTTAGATTCCGCGGGTTCTTCATTGTCTTTTGTCTTCAGCCATTGCTGATACAAACCATAATTCCCCGGGAAGTCGCGGACTACGCCATTGCCTTCGAATACGAAAAGGTGGTCAACCATCCTGTCCATGAAATACCGATCATGAGAAACCATTACCAGGCAGCCCTGAAAATCCAGCAGGAAATTTTCAAGCACGGCCAGCGTGGGCAGATCAAGATCATTTGTCGGTTCATCCAGGATAAGAAAGTTTGGATTCCGGAAAAGAATGGACAATAAGAACAGCCTCCGTTTTTCACCGCCGCTCAACTGGGATATATACGTGTATTGTTTATCTGGCGGAAATAAAAACAGGTTCAGGAATTGGGCGGCGCTCAGCGATCCGCCACCGGCGAGGGGGAAATGTTCCGCTATATTTTTTACGAATTCAATCACCCGCATGTCTTCCTTGATCAGGAGTCCTGCCTGCGAATAATTTCCAAAAACAACCGTTTCACCAATATTCACTTTTCCACTGTCGGGCGGTTCGAGTCCCTGCAACATGTTTAGAAAGGTTGTTTTACCCGCGCCATTTTTACCGACGACCCCGATACGGTCTCCGCGTTTGAAGGTATAGTCAAATCCTTTCAGTATAATTTTTTCACCAAAGCTCTTATTCACTCTTTTCAATTCGGCCACTTTACCACCCAGCCGGCTCATTTTCATTTCCAGCACAATCCGTTGCTCGTCTAAATTTTGTTTTGCTTTGGATTCAACCACATAAAAAGCATCCTGTCGACTCTTGGATTTCGTCGTCCGCGCCTTCGGCTGTTTTCGCATCCATTCAAGTTCTTTCCGGTAAAGGTTCTTGGCCTTATCAATACTGGCCAGGTCCGAGTCTAACCGCGCCGATTTTTTTTCCAGGTAATTTTCATAATCTCCTTTGTATGTAAATAAGTCACTCCTGTCCATTTCCCAGATTTCGTTGCAAACGTTATCCAGGAAGTATCGGTCATGTGAAACCACGAGTAGGGTGATGTTCTGTTGATTCAGATAATTTTCCAGCCATTCCACCATTTCAATATCCAGGTGATTGGTGGGTTCATCCATAATAAGAAAGGCATCGCCGTTTCCGAAACTGATATCAACCAGCGTGCGTGCCAGGGCAACTCTTTTTCTCTGTCCGCCACTGAGCGTTTGTACCGTCTGCACCAGGTGATCAATATTGAGCCTTGTGAAGATTTGTTTTATTTTGGCGTCGAAATCCCAGGCATTCAGATGGTCCATCTGTTCAATGCTTTCCATCAGCGCTTCAGTGTCCTCGGTTTCGGAGGCAGCCTCAAACAACTTGATCGCCGTGGTTACCGGGTTGGGATGATGAAAAATATTATCCAGAATGGAGAGATCTTCCTGGAACTGGGGATCCTGTTCAAAAAAAACGACATTGATGTCCTTAGAAATCCAGAGTTTTCCGGATTCTGCTTTCTCTTTGCCGGCGAGAATTTTCAACAACGTCGTTTTGCCGGTACCATTTTTTGCAATCAGCGCGATTTTATCGCCAGACTCAATATGAAAAGAGATATTGTCGAATAATGGCTTAACGCCGTATGACTTTCCAAGTCCCTCAGCAGATACATAATGCATCCCGCAAATATAATCGAAATAGGCCGCTCCCTCAGAAGGTCTTTCGGATGCCGTCCGACATTAGCTTTGCCACAAATGCATTTCCCGCATCATTCAGGTGTACACCGTCCTGGGTTAAAATGCCTTTGTCCAGGTTGCCCGGGTTACCGGATTTTTCATGTTCTTCAAATGCAGTGCGCATATCTACAAGGGTCAGTTGCTGATCGTTTGCAATCTTCCGGATGATGTTCGAATATTTGTTCAGGTCTCCGTCCTGTTCATTTGTATAATCATATTTTTCACCGATGGTCGCCGGTGTACACACGATGATCTTGATATGCGCCGCTTTTAATTTTTTGATCAGAGCCAGATAAAAACGTTCGAACTTATCCGCATCGGTTCCGGTCCCCGTTTTTTTGTGCCATACATCGTTCACACCCACCCAGATCACCACCATATCCGGTGACTTACTGATGACGTCGTCTTCCAACCGGAGATAAAGGTCATATACTTTATTTCCGCTGACTCCCGCGCCAACCAGTTCATAGTTGCCGTTACCACCCCGATTCAGCAAACTGTCGGCAATGGTAATAAAACCATGACGGTTCACTCCGGCTTCGGTGATCGAGTCTCCAAAAAAAACGATTTTAATTTTTTTAACCGGCATAAAAGATAGACTGATGCATATTCCAAATAGGATAGCACGCGAATACGATTTTTTCATATGCATTATATTGAAACGCTCCGGAAATAACTGCTCAAAGGTAAGACCGGGAACGTTAACTGGCTGCAAAAGACTAATTTCAATTTTAAAATTGCAACGAAATGGCCGCCACAAAAGTTACAGTAAACGACAATGGATCTTTGAAAATCGAAGGTGATTTTGAAATAGTTGATAAAACGGGAACACCATATGGACTGGGGGGAAGGGAAATTATTTCCGTCTGTCGTTGCGGGCTTTCTCAAAATAAACCTTTTTGCGACGGATCCCACAGAAACCATTTCGAACATAACGCCGTCGCCTTTGAACTTCCCCCAAAGAAAACAGTCTGACTTAAAAAAGCTTTTTCATTTCATGATAACGGCCGTGCCGCCCAGGTCGGGCAGTGGCAGGAAATTGATGGACTGTTCCAGACAGAAATGCTCAACAGCCTGGCGCGCTCCTTTATATGCATCATTATTAAAGTCATGTATAAAGATATAACCACCGGCGACGAGTTTTGGATAGAAAAAACGGAGGCCCTGGTAAATCGGTTCAAATAAATCAGCGTCCAGGCTGACAAATACAAAACTGTCCTGTATATTTTTCGCTGATTCAGGAAAAAAGCCCCTTACCGGCCTGCATTGTTTTGGAAAGGGCATTTGTTTCAGCACAGATTCCACGGAAGTATCCGAGAAGTCCTGCGCGCCGGAGGAATATTTTTTTTCGGCTTCCTTTTCGACATCACGCTTGTCAAATCCTTCGAATGTATCAAACAGGAACAATAATCTGTCGGGAAAATATTGATTGATATACCGCGCAAACCTTCCTTTATAAACTCCCAGCTCGGCTGTATTGCCCCGCAGATTTCTCTTTTTTATTTCAAAACTTATCAGTTCGAGGGTGGCAATGCGCGTGTAGTCAAAATAATTCCTGTCAATCGTACGCGGCCGGCGCAGGTATGGCAGTGAACTGCCAATAAAAATATTTTCTTTCTGCAATAATTTGCCAAACAGGAAATTTGTCCCCTTCGCAAGCGTTCTGAACATGACAGGAATTTGCAGCAAATGTAACTGAAGGAATAGATATATTTATTCAGCATGACGCTTATCGAATCCGTAGGGACAGTGCCTGCAACCGCTACGGCAGCAAAATCCGCGGGAAAGAAGATAAAATTCAGTGAATACCCGGTATACATCCTCAGTATAATAATGAACGCCTTCTATTAAATCTCCGCCCCTGCCCGGAAACGGATATTCTTTTGCTTTTGCCGTAAGAAGATTTATCTCCTGCAAACAATCATTACACAAACACTTGTAAAAGGTTTGTGTGAGAAACGATCTTGTTTCATTGCTAAGGGCCACCTGAGAACAAGCGCAGGTGGCGATATCTTCAGCATGGCAACTGAATTCTTTTTTGCAACGGGGACATATTTTTTGATGGGCGCCCATATTTATTGATATCCTTTTGCCTGGAGTGCAAACAATTCTGCATACTTCCCTTTTTTATCGATCAACTCCTGGTGAGACCCGCTTTCAATCAGTTCACCATGTTGTAACACGAGTATCCGGTCGGCCATTCTCACCGTCGAAAACCGGTGTGAAATCAATACGGCTGTTTTTCCCAGGGTAAGCGCCGCAAACCGTTGAAATACCTCGTACTCTGCGCGTGCATCCAGGGCAGACGTCGGTTCATCCAATATCAATACCTGTGCCTGTCGCATGTACGCTCTTGCCAGCGCAACTTTCTGCCATTCGCCGCCCGATAATTCTACTCCTTCCTGGAATCTTTTTCCAAGCATCTGTTCGTATCCGCCGGGTAAGCGACCCACCAGGTCTGATGCGAGACTCTGTTCGGCTGCATTGACGATGAGTGGTGCGTTCTCTTTCTGAAGAATATTTCCAACGGCAATATTGTCTGACACTCGCATCTGGTAGCGCAGATAATCCTGGAAAATGATGCCGATGTTCTGCCGCAGACTAACAAGGTCGTATAACCGCAGATCCTGTCCGTCCAATAAAATACGGCCTTCCGAGGGTTCATATAGCCTCGCCAGCAATTTCACGAGCGTGGTCTTTCCCGCACCATTTTCTCCGACCAGGGCGATTTTTTCACCCGCTTTCAAAGTAAAATTCAAATGTCTCGACGCCCAGTTTTCAGCACGCTGGTAACGAAAACCAACGTCCTGGAATTCAAACCCGGTACGAATGGGATCAGGAAAAGGAAGCGCCTGTTCGGCTCCTGTGATCCCTGGTTTGATATCAAAGAATTCAAAGAAATCACTCAGGTAGATCGCTCCCTGGGAGACCGCCGTAAAACGCAACAGCACGGATTCCAGGAGAGACTTGAGTTGACGGAACGATCCTGCCAGGAATGTAAGTTGCCCGATACTGATCCTGCCTGAAATGGTCTCCAGAATAATGTATATGTACGCTCCGTAGTATCCAAGGCTTCCCATTAAAGTGAAACCGGTTCCCCATAAAGATCTGTTGATGGAAATCCGGCGGTTGCTCAGGTAAAATTTATTCGCAAGGGCTTCAAACTTTTCAATGATAAAGCCGGAGAGGTCGAATATTTTCACTTCTTTGGCCGTTTCGTCACTGGCGCCCAGGTAACGCAGGTAATCGAGTTCCCTTCGTTCGGGTGTCTGACGACGACTCAGAGCATATGTCTGATCATTGAAATAGGATTCGCCGATAAAAGAAGGCAGGATCGTGATAAACAGCAATGCGATCAGCCAGGGATTAAAATAAATTAAACCGGCAGCCAGAAATCCCATAGTGATAAGATCCTGCACCTGGCTTAATACCTGTGATAATAAAATGGTCCGACCCGTTGTTTGCTGTCGGGCGCGTTCAAGCTTATCATAAAATACCGGGTCTTCAAATTGTTCCAGGTCTAGAATGGCCGCATGTTTCATGATGCGTACCGAACTCAGTTTCCCGAAGAGGTCGCCCAGCAGAGCATCCAATAGTGAAATAGCGCGTCCCAGGGCATCGTTAAAAAGAGCCAGTCCAAATTCAAGTCCTATCAGCGCCCATAAATGATGTGTTGATCCATGGGCCTGGTGACGATTCAGATAGACCACTTCATCAATGATCAGTTTGCCAATAAATAAAACGGAAACGGGAATCGCTGAACGCAGCAACCGGAGTCCGGCATTCAGTGCGGTCATCCACGGACTTGAAGCCCAGACCAGTTTAAAAAATGCGGGAAGGTTACGAAGAGCATTGAGGCGCTCTTTCCATCCGGGCTTGCGTTGATCTACCATGCTTGAATGTACCAGCCGTTGGCTGGGCAAAAAAATGATGGATGGCTGATAGCACCGGAATCCTGGTTAAAATAACATTAACCGTCTCCTCCGTACTATAAACCATCCACCAAAAGGCGTTGAGCGTCGATCAGACTAAGTGTTTGCTTAGTAACGATTGCGGTCGCGGTTGTAACCACCACCACCACCACCACGGCTGGATCCACCACCACCACGGGATCCACCACCACCGGGATTTTTATCTTCAGCAACTTTTACAGTAAGCGTTCTTCCTTCCAGGCTCGTGCCGTCGAGGGCCTTAATGGCTTTCTCCGCTTCTTCATTACTTGAAAATTCAACAAATCCGAACCCACGACTCTTGTGAGTTTCTCTGTCTAAAATAACTTTTGCTGAACCAACGGAACCGTATGGTTCAAACAATTCTTGCAATTCTTGATCACTAACGGCGAAAGGCAGACCGGCTACAAAGATTTTCATTCCAATACAATTTAATAGCCGACAAGATACCACATTAGTTTAGTACGGTGCTTGATTGGCCTGTTTTTTTTGGAATAAACGTCTGTTTTCTTCAAAATAAGGCATTTATAAGGCTTTCGGAGGTGTTTTACGTTGAATGTCATACGATTCCGGACCAAACAATGTCTCATCACCGGAACCCTGGTAAGCGATTTCTTATGCCGGAACTAGTGGAATGTTCAGATCATAACGGGTTCCGGTACCCGGATTTGTTATAATATTAAATTTAGATTTTATACGATTGGCACGCTTGAGCATATTTTGAAATCCGTGTCCTTTTTTTATAAACAAATGATTAAATCCGATGCCATCGTCTGCCAGCTCGATCTGAATTTCGCCCTGCTCGTTTTTTTGAATGTTTAATTTTACGTGACGCGCCTGGGCGTGTTTCAGGGAATTACTCATGGCTTCTTTGAAAATCATCATGATATTCCGGTTGAAATTTCCCGGCAGTTTTACATTTTCCGATTCCCCAAGCATGTTCTCATAGGAAAAACATACTCCGGTATCCTGGAAAACATCAACACCCAGGCTTTCAAGCCGCTGTCCGATTTCTTTTACGATATCGCTCTCCGGATTCAAAGCCCACAGAATATCTCTTGTTCCCTGGTAGAGGCCGCTTATATTTTCTTTTATCTGCCCGATGATCCTTTTTTCTTCGTCATGGCCGGAACCCAGTTTAGTATACAACACGTCCGTTAACACCTGCATACGCGTCAGGCTGTTTCCAACTTCATCATGAAAATCCTCCGATGCCGTTTGCCGGACTTTTATATTTTCTTCCCGTTTTACTTCTTCAATCCGTCTCAATTGCCTCACACGCATGCGTATACGAAACCACGGTATCCAGAGGATGAGTCCGATGGCCAGCACTAGCAACAGGAATTTGAAATAAAGGGTTTGATAGAATGCCGCCCTGATATCAAATGAAAATGCTGCGTTATTATTTGAATACCCGGAACCTTCCACAAAAGCCCGGGCCCTGAAAGTATAGTGACCAGGAGGCAGCGCCGGATAAACAACAAAATGATTTGGCGTCAGCGCCGAATATGTCTTTTCCATTCCCTCCAGCTGATACTGATACAATATGGATTCACTGTGCAGATAACTCGGGCACCGGAATGTAAATGTCAGATGATTTTCATCATGCGGAAGAACAAGGTCTTTTGGTATGTCGTACCAGTTGTTCACCAACCCGGAATAACGCTTCGGAGATATTTCTTTTGAGAATACCTGCACTTGCTGGAGAACTACCGGAGGCAAATACGTTTTCTTTTTCCCCGAATCGGGGAAATATTTGAAGAGGCCTGAAACGGTTCCAACCCACAAATTGTCTTTACTGTCGTAAACAGCGGCTTCCTGGTTACACTCTGCTGATGAAATGTCGCCGGGTATCGAAAGGCTTGAAATCTGTACACTTTCAGTCGTGGAATCAAAAACAATTTTATTAATGCCTCTTCCGGTTCCAAGCCAGATACGATTCTTGTGATCCGTCGCCACACTATAAATAAAATCAGCATTCAATCCGTCCTTCGTGGTCAACTGCTTCTTCGTGCCATTCGTGCTGTTATAAATAATAAACCCTTTATTTGAAGTAGCGAGTAAATAGTATTTCCCGATGGAAGACATCGCCATGTAGTTCGAAGCGCTTAACAGCGAGTCGTTTATTTTCCTGTATTTGAAATCTTTCCCTACGAGATAGAGCCCGACATCGGTCGACACCAGTACGGAATCTTTTGAAAGAGATAAAATTCTATTGGAATAACCATCCATCACGCGGGTTGTTTTCCCCGAAGAAGAAATATATAAAAATCCGGAGCAGGATGCGGCCCAAAAACCACCCTGGTCATCTGGTAATACATCGTAAATGCATCCCTTTGAATCGCCCAGCGAAACTTTTGTCATCTTCCCGTTTGCATATTTCAATAATAACTCACTGCTGGTTAATATCCATATCTCGTTGTCACGTCCTTGAAAAAGGCCGCTGATATGCTGATCCTGCGGATTATCAGAAAGGCCCTTAACGGGCGTCAACACTTTACCGTCATACTCAAATAATCCGGCACCATCCGAACCAAAGAAAATACGGTCACGGTTCTCAAGCATGGGCATGATGGCGGTGTTTCGCGTCGCCGTAAACTGATCATAAATTAAAAATGGCTGATAGGAATATCTGAATGCACCGGTTCCGTTGGTCCCTAACCAGATATTATATTCCTTGTCCTGAAAAATAATATTCGTCCCGCTTCCTTCAAAACCATTGCCGGAATTATATGCAGTGAGGCCGGAGTCACTATATTGATATAATCCCTGGCTGCAGGTAAACCAAAGCTTGTTGGATTTATCCTGATACATGTTGATAAACTTGCCCATATCGCCACCCGTGATGAATGGATTGATTTCTCCCTGGTCAGAAGAAAAAATTTCTGTTGGCGTTAAAAGAAAGATCCTGTTTTTATGAACGGCATCAAAAATCATTTTCTGAACCATCCCCATATCACTGAATTCAGGCAGGGGAATATTCATTTTCCATTTTTCACTTTCCAATTGGAAAACACCGTTTCCCGGCAGAGATGCCCATAAAAGTCCGTTATTGTCCACCTGGATGGTTGATATCCGGTCGTTGTCTCCCGTTATAAGCGAGGGTGTGACTTTTTCATGCTCGATCATATACAATTTCCCATCTGCCAACACCCATATCCTGTTCTTTCCATCGACCTGTAATGTTTTGACGACATTACCGGAAGGCGTCTTTGCAAGCTTGAAATTTTTGAATCCGATACCGTTGAACCTGGAAACACCAAACGCTGTGCCGATCCATATGTTTGAATCATGATCGGCCAGGATAGAGTTCGTATAATTGCTGATCAGACCATCCGTTTCACTATAATTGGTAAATGCTT
>Ga0066787_10000067_pt1 | contig 15271 bp, 10 predicted proteins | sample OrgsoiDNA2013047_FD_70942 | JGI IMG/M metagenome (GOLD analysis project Ga0066787, IMG submission 70942) | Permafrost soil microbial communities from the Arctic, to analyse light accelerated degradation of dissolved organic matter (DOM) -... | ecosystem: Environmental > Terrestrial > Soil >...
ATTCAGGTGAGACAGGATCTGTGCTGAATGTCCACCTCCGCCAAAAGTGCAATCAACATAGACCCCGTTCGCCCTGATGTTCAAACCGTCCATCGCTTCTCTAAGCAATACGGGTATATGATATGCGGGATTGGAATCCCTCATATAGTTCATTTATCGGATTTGCCATTCATCACTTCATTGGCCAGGCCGCTGAAATCATCCGGTGAAAAGGTTTCAAAGAACTGTTGGTACTTAATTTTATCCCAGATTTCTATCTTGTTCACTGCCGTAACCAGCACGATATCTTTTTCGAGTCCAGCATATTCCTTCAGGTTCTGGGGTATCAGTAACCTGCCCGCCCCGTCCAGCTCCATCATCGTGGCCCCGTTTAAAAAATATCTCCGGAATGACCTTACCTTCGGGTCAAAATCATTCAGTTTGCTGACTTGTTCAAATATGGGCTCCCAGCTTTTCATGGGATACAGACCCAGACATTTTTCAAAACCCCGGTTTATGACGAAGGAACCCGCTTCCTCGCCGGTTTGCTTTTTGAGCGAAGCCGGCAGGAGAAACCGCCCTTTTGCATCGAGCGTTACCTCGTATTCTCCAAGAAAACCATTCATTTATAAGGACTTGAAACAATGTTTTTAATAATTGACACAAAATAACACTTTTTCCCACTTATCAAAACAATTTAAGAGATTTTAATTTTTCCACAGGATAAAATTCGATGGAAACGCCCTGCAGGCATATATTCCATGCGTCAGACCGAGTTAATTATCGAATCGGACGTGTATAACATGTTAATTGGTGTTAATATCTGTGTATAACCCATTCCATTGACAAACACTATCCCATTCCCAGGTGATCTTTCCATATCGGATTTCGGTTATGATTTAACGGAAGATAAAATAGCACGGCATCCTCTTGAACTCCGGGATCAGTCGAAACTGCTAGTATGGAAGGATCAAAGAATACAGGAGGGTTTATATGAAGGCATTGCTGGGTTTCTCCCGGATAATTCCCTCTTGGTCTTTAACGATAGCCGGGTAATGGAAGCACGGATCTTATTTCACAAGCCATCCGGAGGACAAATAGAAATCTTCTGCCTCGGACCTTTTGCATCCCACGATATTTCAAAATCCATTATGCAAACGGGCAGCATTTTGTGGACCTGCTTAATTGGAGGTGCATTCAAATGGAAATCCGCCAAATCACTCTCAAAAGTCTTGGGCGAAATAAAATTGGATGCACGTATTATTGAGAAAAGAGCAGATGATTTCGTTGTGGAATTTTCCTGGAGTCCTGCATTTCTTTCGTTTGCAGAAATATTATCCAAGATGGGTACAATACCCCTCCCTCCCTATCTGAAAAGGTCTGCGGACACATTGGATTCGGAAAGGTATCAAACCGTTTATGCACGGGAATCAGGATCCGTGGCCGCTCCTACCGCCGGTCTGCACTTCAGCAAAAAACTTCTTGATAATCTCTCCTTCAGAAATATTCATTCTTTATATCTGACGTTGCATGTGGGGGCCGGAACTTTTATGCCCGTAAAAACCGAAAAAATATCAGGTCATCATATGCACGAAGAATTTATTGAAGTTGGTGTGCCGGCTGTTGAAAACCTGATCTCCAGATTGCATGAACCCGTAATTGCGGTTGGCACCACTTCATTAAGAACGCTTGAAACGCTGTACTGGCTTGGATTGAAGATCAGATCACACAATAAAAATTCCCCGGTAGATCTTTCTCTGGATCAATGGTATCCTTACCAAACGTTCCCTGATATAAGCGTAAAGGAATCGTTACTGTCTCTGTTAGACTGGATACAGCAGCAACCGGATAAAAAATTAATTACAAAAACGCAACTTTTTATTGTGCCCGGTTATCAATTTAAAATTGTAAAAGGACTTATCACAAACTTTCATCAGCCATATTCAACATTACTATTACTGGTTGCGGCTCTTGTAGGTCCTGCCTGGAAAAAAGTATATTCATTTGCTTTGGAGCATGGATACCGGTTTCTGAGTTATGGGGACGGGTGTCTTTTTCTTTCCTGATACATCCGTTTTAAGCAGTTGCCTTTCCCTGCCGGATCAATGGAATCTCCAATATGAAAGTTGTTCCTTTACCGATTGCACTTTCTACTTTTATGCGGCCATTATGCGCGTCCACGACCGACTTTACATAACTCAATCCCAGGCCAAATCCTTTCACATTATGTAAATTGCCTGTATGCGCGCGATAGAATTTTTCAAATATGCGACGCTGGGTTTCTTTACTCATTCCTATACCATTGTCTTCTATCCGGACAAACATATTTTTGCCATTTCGTAGCGTCTGAATACGGATCATCAGCTTATCGCGGGAATATTTAATCGCATTATCGATCAGGTTTGAAATCAGATTTGTAAAATGAACTTCGTCTGCTTCGGCAATATCATAACCACTATCAAATTGCAGTGTTACATTGGCATGTATTTCTTCCAGTTGCAATTTAAAATTATCCATCACACGCTGGATCACCTCATTAATATGAAGCGGTTGCAGCTTGAGCTGCAATTCCTGACGGTCAATCAGGGCAGCCTGCAAAATGGTTTCTACCTGTTTGTTCATCCGGCGATTCTCTTCTTTAATGATACCACTGAAATAAGCTGACTTTTCCCGGTCGTATACTACCTTTTCATTTCGCATGGCATCCACAGCCAGGGAAATGGTGGCAAGCGGTGTTTTAAATTCATGCGTCATATTATTGATAAAATCATTTTTTATCTCACTCAATTTTTTCTGTCGCAACAACGTATTAACGGTAACATAAAAAGCGCTGATGATGATCAGCGTAAAAAAAACCATACCAAAAATCATCCATCTCATTTGTTTAATTACCACCGATTTATAATCGGGTATGACGATCGACAGCGTTTCAAATGGCTCCGGGCCATTAAGTTCCGTAGTGCTGGATACAAGAGGATATACTGTTTGCAGGTTATGGATGGTATCCTTTAGTGCCAAAAAGAAATTGGCCGATTTCAGTTCATATGTATTTGAAAAGATCGACGTGTTAATTCCAGCTTCTGAAAATATGCAAAACTCAAATTTCGCATCTTTCAATCCCCGATATATGAATGCCTTACGCAATTTGTCCGACATTTCCTGGTAACTGAATTTTTGAGAGATCAGAGGTGGCCTCATCAGTTCCTGCATAAATTGTTCCGAGGGTCGGAAACCAAAACCCTGTGGAGAGCGAAGCAACTGACTGCCTGAAAGAGCCGTTTGTTTATATTCTATTAAGTCGCGGGCTACATCCGTCGTTACATCTACCAGTTTATGATGAAGTTCCTCTTCTTTGTTTTCTACCATGGTGGTTATCCAGTTCCACTGGATATAGATGATACCTACAAGAGAAACGGTAATCAGAATAAAAATGATTGTAAAATTTTTCTTCAAGAAGACTTTTATTAAACTGAATTAAACCCACTTAGTGATCCAGGCAGCAGGCAAATTTATTAAACAATTATCCTTCAGATTAGTTAATTTACGATATGGAGAATCCCGCGGCTGGTATATTGCTGATCGCTGACCCGTTTTTGAAAGATCCCAATTTTAAAAGATCGGTCATTTTCCTTTGCGAGCATCAAAGTGAAGGAAGTTTCGGTTTTCTGCTCAATAAAACCTACGAATACGGCTTGAAAGAACTTGTAAACAACGCAGATGACCTGGAAATTCCGGTTTATTTTGGCGGACCGGTTCAGACAGACACTATTCATTTTCTTCATCAGTATCCACACTTAATTCAGGGCGGATATCAGGTAATCGACGGTATTTACTGGGGTGGCAATTTTGAAGAAGCCCTGGCACTCATCCGTGCCGGCAAAATAATGACTTCGAAGATTCGATTTTATATCGGGTATTCTGGGTGGGCAGGCGGTCAACTGGAAGATGAGCTGAAAGAAAAATCCTGGTTACCTGCCAAGGCGAGTCAAAATCTTATATTTCACAAAAAAGCAGATGATATTTGGAAAGAAGCTATACGTCACTTGGGCGGAAACTATCTCATGATGATCAACTTTCCCATAGATCCGCAATTAAACTAGCTTACGATCTGACTTCCAATGCCTTCGCACCTTCTACCAGCACGGTCACCCGGTTGGAAATGACTTCCACAAATCCGCTCTTTATTTCGAAAAACTGCGCATGGCTCCGGTCAGTCAATACTTTAATTCGACCGCTTTTCAAGGCACTGACCAGCGGCGCATGCTTGTCCAGCACTTCAAACGATCCGGAAACTCCGGGAAACTGGACGCCATAAACCTCGTCGCTAAATAATTTACGTTCGGGAGTCAGTATTTCGAGATTCATATACTTTCAAATGTAAAAATCATTTTGTTACCCTTGTGCCTGAGCTATCAGTTTCTTTCCTTTTTCCATTGCATCATCGATGGTACCCACCAAATTGAATGCAGCTTCGGGGTAATCATCCACTTCACCATCCATGATCATATTAAATCCCCGGATGGTTTCTTCAATAGGCACCAACACTCCTTTTAAACCGGTAAAAGCTTCCGCTACATGGAAAGGCTGAGACAGAAAACGCTGCACTTTTCTCGCACGGGAGACTGTTAATTTGTCTTCATCGCTTAATTCATCAAGGCCAAGGATGGCAATAATATCCTGTAATTCTTTATATCGTTGTAGAACGAGTTTTACGCGGTTCGCACAATCATAGTGAGCGTCTCCGACAATTTTTGGTTGCAGGATTCGGGACGTCGAGTCCAACGGGTTTACAGCAGGGTAAATACCCAGATCCGCGATCTTTCGATCGAGTACCGTTGTAGCATCCAAATGTGCAAAAGTGGTTGCAGGCGCCGGATCGGTCAGGTCATCTGCCGGTACATACACCGCTTGCACGGAAGTAATTGATCCATTCTTTGTGGATGTGATCCTTTCCTGCATGAGTCCCATTTCGGTAGCCAGCGTGGGTTGATACCCTACAGCAGAGGGCATACGGCCCAGAAGGGCAGATACTTCAGATCCTGCCTGCGTAAAACGAAAAATATTGTCAACAAAAAACAAAATATCACGTCCCTGTCCCTTGCCATCCCCGTCCCGGTAATATTCTGCAATCGTCAGTCCGCTGAGAGCAACACGGGCCCTCGCTCCCGGCGGTTCATTCATTTGTCCGAATACAAAAGTGGCTTTGGACTCAGACAATTCCTTCATATCAACTTTGGAAAGATCCCATCCTCCATTTTCCATGCTATGTTTGAAATTATCACCGTATTTCATGATTCCGGCCTCAATCATTTCGCGCATAAGATCGTTACCCTCACGCGTACGCTCTCCAACGCCCGCAAACACAGAAACTCCTGCGTAGGATTTGGCGATATTATTTATGAGCTCCTGAATTAATACAGTCTTCCCGACGCCGGCACCACCAAACAACCCGATCTTCCCTCCTTTTGCGTAAGGCTCGATTAGATCAATGACTTTAATACCCGTAAATAAAATCTCTGTACTAACGCTGAGATTTTCAAACGCAGGCGGTTTACTGTGAATGGGTCTGCCGTTTACCTTCGATACAGGTGGCAACCCATCGATCGGGTCCCCTGTAACATTGAATAATCTGCCCTTAATACCGTCTCCGACAGGCATCGAAATCGGTATTCCGGTATCAAGCACTTCCAGCCCACGGATCAGTCCTTCTGTGCCGTCCATCGCAATGCAACGAACACTATCCTCGCCAAGATGTTGCTGAACTTCTAAAACGAGCGTATCTCCACCCGGTTTTTTTAATTCCAGCGCGTTGTATATTTCCGGAAGTTTGCCTTTAAACTGAACGTCTACGACCGCACCGATAATTTGTTTAATCTTGCCTGCATTTGGCATATAGCATATTTAAAAATGAAACTCTAAAATCGGCTGCAAAGGTAAGTGTCCGTCTGCAGAATTCCGAAATGAAAAACCGACTATTTTTGCCGCTTTCAACCCACAATTCATGCAAATATTACAGGTTCAGGATAGGGAGGGTGCACGCGAATTCATCCTGGTAAATGTTGACATTATGGGCGGTTGGCCCGGCTATATCAGGCCGCTTGACAACGATATCAATCAGGTTTTCGATCCAAAAAAAAATAAAGCCTTCCGCCATGGTGAGGCGGCCCGGTGGATTCTCAAAGACGACGACGGGAAAAGACTTGGGCGGATTGCAGCTTTCATAAACAAACGATATAAAACAAAAGGGGATGAGTTTCCGGTTGGCGGGATTGGTTTTTTTGATTGTATCAACAACCAGGATGCTGCGGACCGGCTTTTTGACGTTGCCAGACACTGGTTGATACAACGGGGCATGGGCGCCATGGATGGGCCGATCAATTTTGGTGAAAGGGACAATTGGTGGGGCCTGGTTACCGAAGGCTTTAACGAACCACTTTACCGGATGAATTTCAACGCTCCGTATTATCAGTCTCTGTTTGAAAATTACGGGTTCAGGACATTTTTTGAGCAAATCTGTTTTTCAATGGATCCGAAAAAGGAGTTCAGCAAAAAACTGATGGACCGGCATGCAGTCATTGCAGCGGACCCGGCTTATAAAGCCGCCCATATCGACAAAAAAAAACTGGATCTCTATGCTGGTTATTTCACGGAAGTTTACAATAAAGCCTGGGCGGGCCATGGTGGAATGAAGCAATTAAAACTGGATCAGGTAAAACATATGTTTCACCAGTTGAAACCTTTTATGGAAGAGCGTCTTATCTGGTTCACATATCATAATGGCCGGCCAATTGCCATATTTGCCAACATACCCGATCTCAACCAATGGTTTAAATACCTGAACGGGCAATTTGGCCTTCTCCAGAAAATGAAATTCCTATGGATGGTGAAAACAAAAAAGAATAAAAAGTTTACCGGCCTGGTTTTTGGAATTATTCCGGAGTACCAGGGCATGGGCATAGACTCTTTTATGATTGCTGAAACCGGAAAGATGGTTCTCAAACTTCCGTATACCGAATATGAAATGCAGTGGGTCGGTGACTTCAATCCAAAAATGATTAACCTGATCCGCACCATGGCCGATACCTACCCGACCAGAAAACTCAAAACCTACCGTTATATTTTTGACCGCACCATCGAATTTAAAAGGCATCCTATTTTCTAAAACTTCATTATTATTGCAGCGAAAAGATTCCGGAGGCCCAGGATTTATGGACAAATTCATCGTTTCAGCAAGAAAATACAGACCACAGCTTTTTTCGACTGTCGTCGGACAGTCGCATATTACCACAACGCTGAAAAATGCCATTCGCAATAAACAGCTTGCCCACGCATTCCTGTTCTGTGGTCCACGGGGTGTTGGTAAAACAACCTGCGCCCGTATACTGGCTAAAGCCATCAATTGTGAAAATCCTGCATTTGATGGTGAATCCTGTAATGTTTGTCATTCCTGTGTTTCATTTAATGAAGGCACTTCCCTCAATATTCACGAACTCGATGCAGCCAGTAATAATTCTGTGGATGACATCCGGTCGCTGGTCGACCAGGTTCGTTTTGCCCCGCAGCCCGGAAAATACAAAGTTTACATTATAGATGAAGTGCATATGCTCAGTTCGGCAGCTTTTAACGCCTTCCTCAAGACGCTGGAAGAGCCACCGCCATATGCCATTTTTATTCTTGCGACTACAGAGAAACATAAAATTCTGCCTACCATTCTCAGTCGCTGCCAGGTGTTTGACTTTAAACGGATCACCCATCAGGATATCATGGACCACCTTTTGGAAATCTGTGAGAAAGAAAATATTCCTGCCGATAAATCTGCTCTTGACATCATTGCACAAAAAAGCGAAGGCTGTATGCGCGATGCGCTCAGCATCATGGACAAGATGGTGAGCTTTTCAGATGGTAAGCTGACTTATAAAGACGCACTTGAGCACCTTAATATTCTGGATGATGGATATTATTTTAAATTACTGTCGGCTGTCCGGCAGCAACAATTAGCTGAAGCTCTCCTGATCTTTGATGAAATCAACAGCAAGGGGTTTGAAGGCGATTTGTTGTTAAATGGTTTTGCAGAATTCCTTCGCAATCTGCTTGTAAGTAAAGATGAAAAAGCTGCCCGGCTGCTTGAAGTAGTGGAGGTTTTCAAACAAAAATATATAGATGAAGCCCAAGGCATCGAAGGTTCTTATCTTATTAGTGCATTAAACCTGTTAAGTGAATCGGAGTTTCACTATAAGGCTGCGAGGAACAAAAGATTACACATCGAATTGGCTCTGATCAAATTATCTTATCTGAATCAGGCCCTGCATCTCTCCCTGGGTTCGGATAAAAAAAAGGGGACTGAATCCGTAAAACCCATTGCATACCGTACGATTGCCCCGCTGGAAATAAAAGAAAAAAAACAAACAATTAAACAACCTGAAACGATTCCGGAAAAAACAGAGCCTATTCCCGTTTACCATAATATGCCCAGGTTGATTATTGAAGAATCAATTCCTGAAAAACCGATCCCGGCAACCAGTTTTAATGCCCTTTCAAAGATCCGGCAGGAAGTAGTAAACCGCAAAATAACGACCGGTGCCGGCTCGACCGAACAAAAACATCTCGACCTTCCCCTTTTGACGGAAGTTTGGAACCAGTTTACTGCTGACCTTAAAAAAAGTAAGAATTCTGCAGCTCAGAGTTTTGAAGGTGCCGAAATTCGTATTCTGAATGAACAGCAATTTGAGATTTTGACAAACAATAACCTGGAACAACGGTTTGTGGAGCAGGAAAAAAGAAAACTTTCCGACTTATTGCAGGATCATTTCCATAACAAAAACATTTCATTTTCAGTCACCATCCGCGAACAGTCCCTCAATCAGCCAACGCCCGAAAAATCCCGGAGTAAAAGGGAACAATTCCAGCAAATCGTTGAGATGTATCCACTTGTAAAAGATTTAAAAGATAAGCTTAAACTAGAACTGGACTACTGATTGACTCATGAACACCAAATCAATTTCCTGCAAATGCTAAAAATCCTCTAATTTGAATACCCCGATTTTGCTTAGCCGTTGTTTCGTGGGATCTTTATAAATTCTTATGGCAGGAAATTCTAAGACCCAGATCTTTCAAACCAGTTCATCTTCCCGTTGGTCCCGATTTGTCTGGAGCAGCCGTTTGATTGCCCTTTTTGTTGTGCTGGCTGTTGTTACCATCCTGATTACGCTGACACGCGTTTATACCCCATCATTTCCGAATATGATCGGCGCTACAGAAAAGGCCGCGTTACTCGACAGCTCCAGCTGGCTTTTCAATAAAAGTAAAATCGGTAAACAATACGGCGGATTCAGAAAGTATATCAATGAAAAAGTTGCGTATAAGGCAGGTGGTTATCCAATCGGCAAAAGGTTCAGGAAAAAGAACGGAATTATCGTGCAGGCCGATTCCAGTTTCTATTCCTTTAAGAAATTTACGACCGGTGTGAGAGCCGGTTTTTATGTAAACTGGTCTCCGACTTCGCTGGCTTCTCTCGAACAGAATATTTCCCGTTTGAATATGGTATTGCCGGAATGGTTCTTCCTGGATGCCAATGCGGATACCCTCTGGACAAAAATCGATACCGCTGCATTAAACGTCATGAACAAATCCGGGGTAAAAGTCCTTCCTCTTTTAACAAATAATATCGGCACTGTTTTCCGCGGCGACGTGGTGCACAGAATCCTGAACAGTCCGGAAAAAAGGGATCGGCTTATCAATGATATTATCAAATATCTCGACTTATATAAACTCGACGGGGTAAATATCGATTTTGAAGATCTCCAGGAAAAAAAGAATGAAGTGCTGGTGCAGTTTCAAAAATCGCTGTATGAAAAAATGCACGCGAAGGGAATGCTCGTTTCGCAGGACGTGACGCCGTTCAATATGGACTATAATTTCAAGGAACTGTCCAACTACAACGACTATATAATTCTGATGGCCTATGATCAGTTCTCAGATGGAACAGGACCAGGACCTATCAGCCATCAGAAATGGATCGAAGGCGCTGTGGATGATGTCATAAAAAAAATCCCCACCAGCAAACTCATTCTGGCTATTGCAGGTTTCGGATATGACTGGAAGCTGGATGAAAATGATAAAGTGATTTCGGTTACGCCTATCAGTTATCAGGATGCGCTTACCCTGGCCCATAGTTATGATGGTAAGATCATTTTTGACAATGATTCTTACAATCTGCATTTTACATATGACGGTGACGACGGCGCCCCGCACAAGGTTCAGTTCACAGATGCGGCCACCACTTTTAATTCGATGCGTTTTGCGGAAGAATCCGATCTGGCGGGCGTAGCGCTTTGGCGTTTAGGGAATGAAGACACCCGTATGTGGGATTTCTATGATCATAACATGAGTAAGGATAGTCTGAAGAATTTTGATTTTCATTTATTCTCTACTGTTAAAACAATGATATCGGATGAAACGCCCGCCTATTCAGGTGAAGGTGAAGTGCTCGACGTGATCGGGGGTCCGACAAGCGGAAAAATATCACCGGAACTGGATACTGCCGAATTGCTGATCTCTGAAGAAGTATACGTTCAGCTTCCTTCCAAATGGCTGGCCAGAAAATATGGAACCAAGGATAAAAAAAAGTTGGTCCTTACCTTCGATGACGGACCTGACCCCCTCTATACCCCGCAAATTCTGGATATCCTGAGCAGGGAAAATGTGCCTGCCGCTTTTTTTCTGATCGGCATCAACGCCGAAAACAATATACCCATTGTAAAAAGAATTTACAGGGAAGGGCATGAGATCGGCAATCATACTTTCACCCATCCCAATATTGCCAAAGTAAGCCGCAAAAGAGCCATCATTGAAATGGATGCAACCCGCTTGCTGATTGAAGCCATCACCGGGCATTCCACCGTATTGTTTCGCGCCCCTTTCAACGCGGATTTCGAACCCGTAAAAGCAGAAGAATTAATTCCGGTGGCACTCGCAAGAGAAAAAAATTACCTGGATATCGGCGAATCGATCGATCCGCTTGACTGGGAGCCGGATACTCCGGCAGATTCCATCGTAGCCCGGGTCATCGCCCGCAAACAGAGCATGACCGATCAGAACCTGAGCGGAAATATTATCCTGTTACATGATGCAGGCGGCGACAGCAGGGCGGCAACAGTAGAAGCGCTTCCCCGCATTATTCATTATTTTAAGGAACGGGGATATACATTTACCACCATTGCCGATTTACTGGGCAAGAAAAAAGACGACCTCATGCCATCCGTTCCAAGAGGGAGCGGTTACTATCTGTTGCAGCTAAATTATATTCTTGCTATGTCGGCTTACCTGGGCAGCCATCTGCTGACGTCCGTTTTCATCGTATTCATTATACTTTCTCTTTTACGCATTCTTTTTATGGCTGTCATTGCCAGTAAACAACACCGGTGGGAAAAAGCATTTGGTTTAAAAGCATTTTGGAAACCGGACGGCAGTGGTGCACCCCTCGTGAGCATTATAGTTCCTGCATTTAACGAAGAAGTAAACGCAGTCAGTTCAATAAAAAATCTGCTAAAGACCGACTATCCGAAGTTCGAGATCATCTTCGTAGATGATGGCAGTAAGGACGCCACTTATCAAAAAGTCAGAAATGCCTTTGAAGGAAATCCCCGTGTGCGCGTTTTCACCAAACACAATGGTGGCAAGGCCTCGGCCCTGAACTATGGCATACAGCAGTCCGATGCAGATTATGTAATCTGTATCGATGCAGATACCAAATTACTTTCTGATGCCGTGTCAAAACTGATGATGCATTTTAATGACGTACAATATCAGAACGGAAAGAAAGTCGGAGCCGTGGCCGGAAATGTAAAAGTTGGAAATAAAGTGAATCTGCTGACCCGCTGGCAGTCCATCGAATACATCAGCAGTCAGAATTTTGACCGCAAAGCATTTGCCTATGTAAACGCGATCACGGTTGTTCCGGGAGCCATTGGCGCATTCCTCAAAACAGCGGTTGAGGAAGCAGGCGGGTTTACGTCAGATACCCTTGCCGAAGATTGTGATGTAACGATCCGCATGCTCCGTTGCAATTATATTATTGAAAATGAGGCCGGCGCCATCGCTATGACCGAAGCACCGGAGACACTCAGGATGTTTATCAAACAAAGATTTCGCTGGAGTTTTGGCGTCATGCAAACATTTTGGAAAAACAGGGACATGTTTTTCAGTACACGCAATTCGGCGCTCGGCTTTATCGCCTTGCCGAATATCCTGATCTTCCAGTATATTATTCCTTCGATTATTCCCCTGGCTGATTTCTTTATGCTTGTCGGGCTTCTCACCGGGAATGCTGCCAAGATCGGCACCTATTACCTTGTATTTATGATTGTGGATCTGGGTGTCGCCATCCTTGCCTTCAGTTTTGAAAAGGAAAAACTATCCAAGCTGATCTGGTTAATTCCGCAGCGGTTGGTTTGGCGCTGGTTGATGTGGTATGTACTGTTTAAATCGTTCCGCCGGGCCATTAAAGGAGAATTACAAAACTGGGGTGTTCTTAAACGAACAGGAAATGTAAAAGAAATACCCGTCCTGCAGGAAGGCTGACCGGATTCCCGGCCCTTCATTTCACGTTTTTGCCTTAATTTCGAAGTTCCAAAATGCAAAATTACCTCGTTTTATGGCTGAAGTTATTTTAATGCCTCGACTTAGTGACACGATGACGGAAGGTGTGATCGCTGCCTGGCATAAAAAAGTCGGCGACCCCGTGAAAAAAGGCGATCTCCTGGCTGAAGTGGAAACTGACAAAGCAACGATGGACCTGGAGAGTTATAAAGACGGCACTCTTTTATTTACCGGCACTGACAAGGGTGGCAAGATACAGGTGAATGATTTGCTGGCCATCATCGGAAAACCCGGAGAAGATATCAGCAGCTTGGTAAAAAGTGGAAAAGCAACATCCCCCGCAGCTGCCCAACCGGCAAAAGCGGCTGATCAACCAAAACCGGCCGCACCGGCAAAAGGACCCGATCAACCCAAATCAGTCGAACCAGCAAAAGCCACTTCTGCTGCACCCGTGCTTGATTTGGCTGCTATGCAGGAAGTGATTCTGATGCCAAGGCTAAGTGATACAATGACCGAAGGAGTCATAGCCGAATGGCACAAAAAAGTGGGTGACGCTGTAAAAAAAGGGGATATCCTGGCTGATATAGAAACTGACAAGGCCACCATGGAACTGGAAAGTTATAAGGAAGGCAAATTATTATTTACGGGAGCGGAAAAAGGCCAGAAGATTGCCGTGAATGATCTGCTCGCTATCATCGGAGAAGAAGGAAAAGTAAATGTGCAGCAAATCGTGGAGGCTGCAAAAAATAAAGGCAATACCCCTGCCGCCGCAAAAGAACAGGCAGCCGCACCCGTCGCTTCTACTGCAACTACTGAACCGGCCACTGCATCAGATGCACATAACCTCAACGGGAATGGCCGGATCAAAGCCTCTCCGCTCGCAAAGAAAATAGCATCAGAAAAAGGCATAGATCTTTCACAACTTCATGGAAGCGGAGATTCCGGACGGATCGTAAAAAAGGATGTGGCTGAATTCACTCCGGCTGCATCGGGGGCTTCAGCTCAAAAAACCGGGGCTGTTCAGACCGCACCAGCCGGTCAGGTTAGTTTTGAAGATGTGCCCGTTTCCCAAATGCGCAAAGTGATAGCCAAGCGTTTGTCTGAAAGTAAATTTTCTTCCCCTGAATTTTATCTTACGATAACGGTAGATATGGATCAGGCCGTGAGCAGCCGTGTAAAAATAAATGAAACATCTCCCGTCAAAATATCATTCAACGATTTCGTGCTGAAAGCCACTGCCCTCGCTTTAAAAAAACATCCGGCGGTCAACAGCAGTTGGCTGGGAGATAAAATCCGGGTCAACCACCACGTAAATATCGGCGTGGCCGTCGCCGTGGAAGACGGATTACTGGTTCCTGTAGTACGATTTGCAGATACAAAATCGCTATCGCAGATATCCGCAGAAGTAAAGGACTTCGCAACAAAAGCAAAAAATAAAAAGTTACAGCCGGCAGACTGGGAAGGAAGCACATTTACAATCTCCAATCTCGGTATGTTCGGCATAGATGAATTTACTGCCATCATCAATCCACCGGATTCCTGCATTCTTGCGATCAGTTCAATACAACAAGTACCGGTCGTAAAAAATGGCGCCGTCATACCGGGAAATATAATGAAGCTGACCATGAGCTGCGATCATCGTGTTGTAGACGGAGCCACGGGCGCTGCGTTTCTACAAACGCTAAAAGGGCTCCTTGAGGAGCCCTTGCGAATGCTTGTTTAACCGTCCACATAAAAAGTTTATAATACCATTATTTTAGTACTGATTTTTTGATTTCCGTTTTCTCCAAGCAGAACATAGATGCCGGATTTGAGCTGTCTGTTATCCATCTGCATTGTCTGGCTGCCTGAACTCATCTGCACCGATTTAACGGCCACTTTATTTCCATTCAGATTGTATAAACTGAATGTATAGTTACCCGCGTCTACTGCATTTACTCGAAAGCTAACCGTATTGCTGCTTCCCATATTAATGCCTTGCACCTGGAAACTATTTCCTGAGTCGAATGATATCGTCTGAACCGAAGAATAAGAAACAGTCCCGTTTTCCGATATCAGTTTAATGCGATAGGCATATGCACCGGATGGGTTGTTTAGCTGATCAACAAATTCAAAAGCTGTTTCAGCAACTATCTGGCTTCCGTTATATTGTTTGATGGTTTCAAAATTGACGCCGTCTGAAGCCCGTTCGATGTTCAGGGAAGCAATGTTTCCGTCTCCATCAAGTTTCCAGAAAATATCAGCGGCCTGGTCAACACCATTTGCTTTGAAATAATCAAATACAATTGGTAGAATAGTTGATCCGCTTGCCTGGATGTCGTCATATACAAAACGATTCAATGCACCTCCTGAAGACAGCGTGGCATTATAACCATATAAACGAAAAGTAATTTTTGAAGGCATATTCATGAACGCAACGCCCAGTGTAACTACGGTTGCCGGTGTACTGTTGAGTGTCAGCACGCCTGTTGAAATATCGGTTGTATATCCATCCAGGCTACTGCGCAATGACCATGTGTTGGGTCCGCCGCCGGCTGAACCCGTCGTACTCCTGCGTATTTGCATAGACAAAGAAGAAATGGTAATGGAGTGTCCGGCAGTGGGTGTAATTGAAAATTCAAGGTATGCATTCAGGTCAATGCCGGCTGCCGGCCAGTTGCCTTCTCCATAATATTCTGTTCCACCGTTAAAAGCG
>Ga0066787_10000068_pt1 | contig 15231 bp, 14 predicted proteins | sample OrgsoiDNA2013047_FD_70942 | JGI IMG/M metagenome (GOLD analysis project Ga0066787, IMG submission 70942) | Permafrost soil microbial communities from the Arctic, to analyse light accelerated degradation of dissolved organic matter (DOM) -... | ecosystem: Environmental > Terrestrial > Soil >...
GTCTAATTTGTTTGACGATAATGTAAAATCCATAAATCCATTCTCGGATTTGGCGAAACGTCCGCCATCAGGATGAACAACGACGGACGTCGTCTCAGATCTGGCGCCCGATATAAAATAATGGGTAAAGCCAGGTGGTTTAATATGTTGCAGACTGTGTTCGTGCCCACAGCGATCAATATCGGTATAATCAATTTCTGCCTGGGGGTTGCCCTTATAGTCATGGTTCCCAAGTACAACAAACCAGTCAGTTCCAATTTCCTGACTTCTATATCATCAACTTTGTACTTCCATTTCAGAAATTCTCTAGTATGATTTAGAACCGTCTTAAACTTTGTCATAGTTCCTTCAGCATATTCAATTCCAATCAAAGCCTGAACCTGGTTATTATGATGCTGAAAAATCTCAAGTAGTGTGTGGCCCTTTTCTTCTCTGCCCTGTATAAAACGCTTGATCGCTTCAGATGTAACCGGTTTACCGCATTCAATAAATCTATGTTTTGCTTCAAACACTTTGAATTTTATAGTATCCAGATAGGAATTTATTTTCAACCTACCTCTTCAAATCTTGAAGAGGATAGATCCTTTCCTGTGGCGGCTTTTAGCGAATTCCAGTGAGTCATATTAAAAAAAAATGATGAGTCATGAATGACTCACTGAGAAAACGATCAATAACAGGCTTTAACGACACTCCTTAAAATGCAAAAAGCCCGTAAACACTATGTTTTACAGGCATTTAATTTTGTTGATATCTATTTCAGCGGAGAGGGAGGGATTGGCCTTCGGCCATCCCTTAATTGGGGGGTCCTGCAAAAGACATGCAACGCCAGCGCTTTGCGCTTTCCTTTTTTATTTCCACTCGTTTTTGAAAGCACGCTTTCAACACTCGTGAAAACAAAAAAGCCCCTTACGGGGCGTTGCATGCCTTTTGCGGAGAGGGAGGGATTCGAACCCTCGATACAAGTTTAAGCTCGTATAACGGTTTAGCAAACCGGCCCTTTCGGCCACTCAGGCACCTCTCCAATATACCTCCCAAACCCGGGAGGGATGCAAAAATAAAGATTAATTATAACAGTCCGCATTTTCGGGCATCTAAACAAAAACACGGGTTTCCGGACAATAAATCCGTTCTCAGCAGAGTTGTATATCTATCCAATTATCTGTAAAAACCGTGCATGAACAATTTTCTTTCGGCCGTCAGTGAATATACACGGCCCCTGTCCCAAAAATTGCTGTTTATCAGTTTTATCTCCGGTTATATCCTTGCCATTATATTCTATTCATTTTTTGGTCCCCAAGTTCACCATTTCCTCAATTACCTCACTCAGAGTTTATGAACGTCATTAAGGTGATACAAAATGCTTTTCAAAGGGATCGCAGGAAGTATGTTGCCCTGCTTATGCTCCGCCGTAAGATGGCTCGTAAAAAAAATCAATCCGTTTATTTTTGAATTGAAGGAGAGCAGCACATAAGAAACCCATCCAGTCTGTCCGGATGGGTCAATATTTTGTTCCAGGCTGAAACCTGATCCCCTCACATCGCCGCCAGTTGAACTTTCTGCTGAAGTTCCGTTACGTTTTCACGGAAGAGGCTGTCAGTATCCATAAGGTCCTTCACGGTCTGACAGGAATGGATAACGGTGGTGTGGTCGCGACCACCAAAATGTTCGCCAATCGTTTTCAGTGAATTTTTAGTGAATGCCTTTGCCAGGTACATCGTAATCTGTCTCGCCTGCACAATCTCACGTTTCCTCGTCTTTTGCAGGAGTTTGTCGTAGGGCAAATCAAAATATTCACAAACCATACGTTGTATGGTTTCTATTGTGATTTCCTTACTGCTTGTTTTTACAAAGTTTCTTAGCACTTTCTTCGATAATTCAAGATCGATTTCCCGTTTGTTAAGCGAAGACTGTGCCAGAAGGGATATCAGCGCTCCTTCGAGCTCGCGCACATTGCTGTTAATATTATAGGCCAGGTATTTTACCACTTCTTTAGGCATTTCCAACCCGTCATTCTTCATCTTGCGCTCCAGGATTTCAATCCTTGTTTCATAATCAGGCACCTGAAGGTCGGCGCTCAAGCCCCAGCGGAACCGGCTCAACAGACGTTCTTGTACTCCTTCCAGGTCTTTGGGTGGCTTGTCGGATGTGAGTATCAACTGTTTGCCACTTTGATGCAGGTGATTGAAGATGGCAAAAAATGCATCCTGTGATTTTTCAGCCCTGTTAAAGAACTGAACATCGTCAATGATCAGCACGTCCACCAGTTGATAGAAGTGTATAAAATCATTAATTGCATTATTACGGCCATGATCTATAAACTGGTTGATAAACTTTTCAGAACTCACGTACAATACCACTTTATTGTGGTGGGTACGCCGCACTTCATTTCCAATAGCCTGGGCAAGATGGGTTTTTCCCAGTCCCACCCCTCCATATATGACCAGTGGATTAAACGAATTGGCTCCCGGTTTCTCAGCCACGGTTTTTCCTGCCCGGCGGGCCACCCTGTTACAGTCGCCTTCTATAAAAACATCAAACGTATATACAGGGTTCAATTGTGAATCGATCTGCATTTTTTTCAACCCCGGTATCACAAAAGGGTTCTTTACCGGATTGTTGATGATCAGTGGGAAATCCATTTCGTTATTGGAGATCGTTTTATAATTGTGTGCGGGAACGTCCATTGTCAAAGGTTTGTTCTGCTGGTTGCCACTGTCTACCATGATACGATATTCAAGCCTCGCATCTTTTCCCAGTATCCTACGCAAAGTCTTTGCCAACAAATTTACATAGTGCTCTTCCAGATATTCGTAAAAAAACTGGCTCGGTACCTGGATAACCAAAACATTCACTTTCAACTCAACCGGATGAATGGGTTCAAACCAGGTTTTATAATGCTGCCATTCAACGATATCTTTTATGATCTCAAGACAATTGGCCCAGACTTTTTCAAAGGTTTTCGGCATTACAAAAAGAACAGTTTAAGGCTGGTTAAAGATTGTTTTAAGTTCGGTCCTTTCAATATAATTTCGCAGATGGTTTTTTTGCGGGGGGACGAATATCAATATTAATTCGGGAATAAAAAATTTTTTATTAATTCGCATTTTCAGGTAGCCTACAGAAGCACAGAAAGACATAAAAAAAATTTCTTCAGTAATTCAAAATGATCAAATCGGCTGTAAAAACGCAGTAGTCTGATTAACCCGAACTTCGGCCATACGAACTTCGCAACGGGTATCGATGAACCGCCTTCATCCTGTTACAGGTATAAAGAGAAGGATCAACAAAACACAACAGGGACGCGGGTTTAGAAAGAATTAAAATGGAGAGGCGAATAAAAGATATGAATGATTTAAAATATTTCTCCATATGATGTTGTTGTGACACGATTGAAGATACAGATATTTTGACAGCAATCTGTTTTAACCAAACTTTTTTTTAAAAAGATTTTTTAGCCCCTTTCAGAACCCCTGAATTTACCGTAGAGTAAAGCACGGTATACCAACCAGTTCAGAGAAACTACCTGATTAAAAAATTGCACTGATTATTTTTTTTGAAATATACTTAGCATAGTTTTACGACCTTAAAAGAATTTAGTACTTTCTGCTAGACTCTATTCCGGATGCAAAAAAAAATTCAGATTAAAATTCCGGTCTCCGATGTTTCAAATGAACAATTGATCAGGAGTCTGCTGGCAAAGGAATCAGGTTATCCGGCCGACCGTGTAACCGGTTTCTATCTTCTTAAATCTTCCCTCGATGCACGTTCCAGATTTCCCAATATGTTGCTGACCGCATCTGTTTTTATAGATGAACCATTCCTGATACGATCGGGATTTCAACAACCCCTCCGGAATGTTTCACGTGCCGTTAAATCTGTGCTGATTATCGGCGCCGGACCGGCGGGGTTTTTCGCAGCACTCAGCCTGATCCGTTCCGGCATCAGGCCTGTTATCCTTGAAAGAGGAAAGGATATCCGTTCACGGCGCAGAGATCTTGCCAGTCTTAATAAAGAAGGCAGAATAAATACAGAAAGCAATTATTGTTTCGGAGAAGGCGGGGCCGGAACGTACAGCGATGGCAAATTATATACGCGCAGCAGTAAAAGAGGCAATATCCAGCGAATACTTGACATCTTTGTCCGTTTTGGAGCCGATGAAAATATTCTGTTTGAATCCCATCCCCATATCGGTACCAACAAACTGCCGGGTATCATCAACGCGATGCGCAACTATATTGTCGAATGTGGCGGAGAAATTCATTTTAATAAAAAGCTGAACGACTGGACGGAAGCGCCTGGCACTATCACGGAAGTTTGTACGGAAGACGGGGACAGGTTCACAGCCGACGCGGTCATTCTCGCCACAGGTCATTCAGCCCGGGATATTTTTCAATTGCTACACCGGAAAAGAAAAGAAATTCACGCCAAACCCTTTGCACTCGGTGTACGCGTGGAACATCCGCAGGAGCTGATTAATTCTATTCAATATCATTACAAAAGAGAAGATGGTCCCCGGGTAAAAGGTCTCCCGCCGGCCGCTTACCAACTTGTCCATACAGAAAACAATCGTTCCGTATTTTCTTTTTGCATGTGTCCCGGAGGTATTATCGCACCGGCTTCGACAAACGAACGGGAACTGGTTGTTAACGGATGGTCTCCATCCAAAAGAAATAATCCTTTCGCCAATTCCGGTATTGTTGTAAACATCGAAGAAAGAGACTGGCAGGATTTCTCAAAACACGGACCCCTGGCTGCCATGTATTTTCAATCTTCCATTGAACAAAAAGCGTTTATGATGGGCGGTGGTTTATTTAAGGCACCGGCCCAGAGATTAACTGATTTTGTTACTGGAAAAATTTCTGCCTCATTGCCAAAATGTTCCTATACGCCTGGATTGAAATCCGCCAATGTACCGGATGTATTTCCAAAGGAGATCGGCAGCTGTCTTCAAAAGGCATTTCCGGCATTTGGTAAAAAAATGAAAGGGTATTTTACACAGGAGGCGATTATTGTGGCCGCAGAATCCAGAACTTCATCCCCCGTACGGATTCCCAGGGACGATGAAACCCTGGCCCACCCGCAACTTAAAAACTTATTTCCCTGCGGCGAAGGCGCCGGGTACGCAGGCGGTATCATGAGCGCAGCCATGGATGGCGAACGTGTTGCCGAAAAAATCGCCGTTATTTTTTCACTCAAACCGATGATTCATGTCAATGCTTGAAGTGTCCCACCTGAAAAAATATTTTACCACGCAGAAAGCGGTGGACGATATAAGCTTTACGGTGGAGAAGGGAACGATTTTCGGATTGCTCGGACCCAACGGTGCAGGGAAAACTACACTGATCCGGATGATCACGGGTATCTTTTATCCGGACGAAGGAACCATCCTGCTGAACGGTAAACAATTCAATGCCGATAAAGATTCTTCACGCATCGGGTATATGCCGGAGGAAAGAGGCCTTTATAAGAAAATGAAAATCGGCGAGCAGGCCATTTACCTCGCGCGCCTGAAAGGGCTCTCTGCACCCGAAGCACTCAAACAGGTAAGGGAATGGTTCGTCCGATTTGAAATGCAGTCCTGGTGGAATAAAAAGATCGAAGACCTGAGTAAAGGCATGGCGCAAAAACTTCAGTTTGTCACCACCGTATTGCACAGGCCGGAACTAATCATCCTGGATGAGCCGTTTAGCGGTCTTGATCCGGTGAACGCAAACCTGATCAAGGATGAAATCTTCCGCCTCGCGGCAAACGGTTCATCCATTATTTTCAGTACCCATCGCATGGAACAGGTAGAGGAAATCTGCAACCAGATCATCCTCCTGAACAAGGGCAAAAAAATCCTCGATGGAACCGTCGCAAACGTAAAGCAGGAATATAAGGAAAACCTTTTCAGAATCTCAGCAAATCCGATCCCCGCCGAAATACCCGCAGCATTATTTGAAGTGTTGTCTAAAAATGACCAGACACTCACCATACGCATTAAAGAGGGCCATACACCGAATGAAGTACTTCTTTATTTTATCGACCGTCAGTCGAATATTTCAGTATTTACAGAATTGCTTCCTTCGCTAAACGAAATATTTATTAAACTGGTGGAGGGTACTTCCCTTTCCCGTCAGTTTCAACCCACTCAATCGTAATCTATGAATAAGATCGGTTTGATCATCCGTCGTGAGTACATGACTCGTATCAGAAACAAGACTTTCCTGTTGTCTACATTTTTATTACCCGTCATGATCGTGATCCTGATTGCAGGAACGGTATTCCTGGCAATCAAAGGCAGGACAAATCACCGGATAGCCGTTTCGGATCAGAATGGATATTTCAGGGATTACCTGAAAAGCGATTCCGCTATTTTCTTCGATTTTACCCCGGGAATCGACAGCCTGAATTATGCAGAAAAAAATTGTAGTGCCGTCTTAATCATTCCGGTGCTCAGAGAAGGACAAAAAACAATCTACCGGCTGAAATACAAAAAGCAATTGGGGCTTGCCAATATTGACGACCTGGAAAAACGCATTTCTTCGGCCATCACGGATCATCTCATTTATACCAAAACAAATATTACGCGTAACCGGCTGGATTCAATCAGAGCGGCGTCGGATATTGCAGAACTGCAGACATTTTCCGACGAAGGAAAAAAATCGGAAGCGTCAAGCCAGGGGCTTTCCTATGGCATCGGGTACGCATGCGGATTCCTGATCTACCTGCTTACCTTTATTTACGGAGCGGCCGTGATGCGCGGTGTAATGGAAGAAAAAACCAGTCGCGTAGCCGAAGTGATTGTAAGTTCCGTAAAACCCTTTCCGTTAATGCTTGGAAAAATCATCGGCATCGGAGCCGTGGGACTGACCCAGTTTCTTTTGTGGATCGGCCTGATCGTCACGCTTGTGATGGTTGCCCAGGCTTTCATCCCCCATGATTTACTGGTGGAAGTAAATAATATTCAAAAAGCAAACGCCATGGGCAATGCATCCATGGCCCAATCAAGTGAAGCCGCACGGCAGATATTCGATGTAAAACAATCTCTGCAACATGCAAACTGGTTTCTCATCATCGGTTGTTTCATATTTTATTTTATCGGAGGTTACTTATTCTATGCTTCCTTGTTTGCAGCTGTAGGATCCGTAGTGAATGAAGATCCACAGGAGGCACAATCTCTCTTACTACCCATTAGTATGCCGATTATCTTTTCTTTTATTATTATGTCCATCGCAGCACAGGATCCCGGTGGATCACTAGCGGTCTGGGCCAGCATGATTCCTTTCAGCTCGCCGATTGTAATGATGGCCAGGATTCCGTATGGCGTACCGACAACGGTTCCCTACTGGCAGTTGCTGCTCAGTATGGCACTCCTTGTTGGCGGATTCTTATTTACTGTATGGATGGCCGGGAAAATTTACAGAACGGGTATCCTGCTTTACGGCAAAAAACCAACCTGGAAAACGATGTGGAAATGGGCGTTTAAAGCGTAATTATTTAAGAAGTTTCACAGGAGGCGTGCTGACCGATGCACTGGAGAAATAATATACTCTTTTGCGGGAGACCGGGAGTATGGCTTCGTTCTGTGTTCCCCGTGCTATGGTAATACCGATATAGGCGTTGACGGGAAAAGCGCCCAGATCTGATGCTGATAAATAATAGTTGCCGTTATCCGCTACCGTCAGGCTAACGGTTGAAATTTTTTCCGGCAAAGTAGAATCTCCTTTCCGGCTCAGGGCATTGTAATAAAATAACTGTATCAGCACATGGCCCCAGGTATTTTCACTATCCGGGGTCCAGGAAAGCTGCAATCCATGACTGAGAGAAAGGGTATCGGGATAATTCATGATCTCACCCGTGAGTTGTTTCGGAAGATAAATGGAACTGCTCACCGTGTCCGCGTCACCCATTCCACGGATTGTGACGAGGACCTGCGTTCCGAATAACTGGAACTCCTTGTTGACCTCGCCAAAAGCATAGTTGTAATTATAGGTGGAGTCCTGGCCTGGTTCTATGACCTGGTTATTGACAGTGAGGGCGCGCACAACAGTTACCTGATGGTTATTGCTGTCAATAAAGGCAGCACTAACGCCGATGTGAAATTCTTCACTATCGCTTTTGCTTAGCACCTGGTTGGCATTAATTAAAACATAATTATAAACTGCGCTGTTCTGTGTACCGAACCAGGTGAAGTTATTAACCGGATTTGACGCTTCTTTGTGGCAGGACATGAAACAACCTGCGCCGATAAGAAGCAGCAAAGGTTTATGCATGCCTAAATCTTGTAGTTGTACCATAAATATAGTTTTTTATGAAGAATTAAAAAAAACAAACTACGCACCGGTCTTACCTTTAACCAGATGGAATTTTCCAATTCAGTTACCAGTTTATTCGGGATTCGTTATCCAATTATACAGGCAGGCATGGTTTGGAACAGTGGTTGGAAGTTAGCTGCTGCTGTAAGCAACGCCGGTGGACTCGGATTGATTGGAAGCGGGAGTATGCACCCCGACATTTTGCGCGAACACATCCGCAAATGCAGAATCGCCACCAGTTATCCGTTCGGCGTAAATATCCCCCTGATCAATAAGGACACCCCGGAACATATTGAGATGGTCATGGAAGAAAATATTTCCATTGTTTTTACATCTGCCGGTAACCCGCAAACCTGGACCGGCGTCTTAAAAGAAAAGGGCATAAAAGTGGTTCATGTGGTGAGCAGCAGTCGCTTTGCCCGGAAAGCCGAAGATGCAGGTTGTGATGCAGTGGTAGCGGAGGGGTTCGAGGCAGGCGGACATAACGGTCGTGAAGAAACCACCTCCTTCGTGCTTATTCCTGCCGTCGTGGACGCGGTGCGGGTTCCGGTGATTGCGGCCGGAGGCATCGGAACCGGACGCCAGATGTTTGCCGCCATGGCCCTGGGCGCAGCCGGAGTACAGATTGGAACAAGGTTTGTGCTGAGTACCGAGGCAAGCTCTCATCCTGGTTTTAAGGATTATGTGTCGAAAGCGGGTGAGGGGGATACGAAGCTTACATTGAAATCCCTGATGCCCGTCAGGCTGCTTAGGAACCGGTTTTACGAACAGGTGGAGGCGGCAGAACAGGCGGGCGTTCCGCCGGAGGATCTTAAAAAGTTATTGGGCAAAGGCCGGGCAAAAAAAGGCATGTTTGAAGGCGATCTGGAAGAAGGGGAACTTGAAATCGGCCAGGTCAGTGCCCTGATCCGTGACGTCCTTCCGGCTGCAGAGATTATAGAAAATTTATGGAAGGAATTTAGGAAAACCTGGAACGATCCTTTACCTTGTAAATTGGATATAGTATGAAAATCTCATTTTACCTCGTATTCTTTGTTTTTACCTGTCTCGTTTCATGCGGACTATACGCCAGCGATGGCAAAACAGATCCCTGTCTGATCAAGGGACAGGTAGTAGACGCGGTTACGAAAAAACCGGTATCCGGTGTTGTTGTATCTGCGATGGTGCCAGGAGATCCCACATTCCTCGAAGCTATAACCGATGTTGACGGGTACTATTATTTCAAACAACTTCCAGCTTGTCACGTGAACCTGCGTTTTGAGAAAAAAGGTTACCAGAAATACAAGTACCAGGAAATGATCGAGATCCAGGAAAAAAAGACGGTGAAGGTAAATGTTGAAGTTTCTCCTGATGGCGGTTCTGAACTTACGCCCGATGATTCTGAATATCCCCTGTTGCGTATTTTGGGAATGAAATAAGCCAATTCCACACACACATTATAGAATCAGGATTCTCCGAGATCAATTTCGGTGTTATCCCCGATGTTGAGACTTCTGCTTTCTCCTTTTACTTCAGTATCACTGCCAATCAGTGAATGTGAGAGAACGATATCATAAATATTGGCGAAAGATCCAATGATGGAATCTTTTAATATTGAATAGTTGATGATGGTTTTTTCACCGATGGCAACATTGGGTCCGATGATAGAATTTTTAATGCTGCAACCCGATGCGATATTGACCGGGTGAACAATGATCGTATTCTCGAGGTGATGATCCGGTGCGATATTACTTCCGAATTTCTTCAGCAGTTTGGCATTGGATTCCAGCAGGGTCTCTTTCTTTCCACAATCAAACCAGTTCTGCACTTTAAAGGATTCGAACCGAACGCCATTCCGGATCATACATTCAATGGCATCCGTTAAATTATATTCCCCGTAACTGGTGAGCTGGTTACGAATATTATTTTCCAGGCAGGAAAAAAGGGCTCCTGTTTCCTTTATCTTATAAATGCCAACCAGGGCCATATTCGATTTGGGGATCTGCGGTTTTTCCACCACCCGGCTGATGACTCCATTGTCCTCAATTTCTGCCACACCGAAATCCCGTGGGTCGTCCACTCGTTTTACGCCCAGAGTGGAAGAAGTCGTTTCCAGTACGGTTTTGATATCATACTCGCAAATCGTATCGCCCAGCACGATAAAAATCTCATCCTGCGCCACCAGTTCCTTCGTTAATAAAATAGCCTGGCCTATACCATGCCTTTCCGTCTGGAAAACAAAACTTGATTTCAGCTGCGGATATTTATCTATCACATAATCCTGAATTTTCGTTCCCAGGTATCCGACGATAAAAATAAATTCTGTTATACCGCCTTCGAGCAGCTGATCAACGATAATGCTCAATATCGTTTTTCCAGCGAGCGGAATCAGCGCCTTTGGTTGGGTGTATGTATGAGGCCTTAATTTGGTACCAGCGCCTGCTACGGGTATAATTGCTTTCATATTCAGTATTTGCCATGCCAGCTAAAAGCTTTTTGGTCTTGCTGCTATGGCTGATCCTGTTCGGGTAAAGTTCAGGAAAAAACAATCAAATAAAGGAAAATTCTGTTTTACGTCTTAAATTAAATGTTCCAAGTCAATTTTATAACCATGCAAATCCGGTTACTGTTTTTGATGTTTCTCTGTTTCAGTCTGAACTGTTTTAGCCAGTTGCCCGTAAACCGGATTGATTCCCTGATGAAGTCCAGATACGTTCCAAACGCACCGGGTGCCGTGATCGCCATACAACAGCATGATAAAATTGTCTTCGAAAAAGGGTATGGCCTGGTAGACTTCGTGACCGGTAAAACAATTACGGCCGATGATAATTTTAATATCGGTTCCCTCACCAAACAGTTTACGGCTTTTGCATTGCTGGAACTTTATGAACAAGGAAAACTTTCCCTGACCGACACGATCGGAAAATTCTTTACACTGCCTGCTGCGATTGCGTCAATCCGGATCATACAGTTGCTGAGCCATTCTTCCGGAATTCCCGACCACTATGAATTGACCGATACGAATAAAGTCAAACATGCTACTGATAAGGATGTGCTGGATGCCATCCGGCGGGCAGGCCCTCTTTATTTTTCACCGGGTACGCATTACCGTTATAGTAATACAGCATACTGCCTGTTGGGTCTGCTGATAGAAAAACTCAGCGCCACAACGTATCCCGTTTTTCTGCAGCAACAGATATTTGGCCCGCTTGGAATCACGGGGGCCTCGGTGTTCAATATTCATCAGCACTTACCGAATCGTGTTACGGGATACGACGTCGCCAAAGACGGAAAATTTGTAAATGCAGATGCGGAAGAATCCATTTTCTTTTCAACGGAAGCGGATGGCGGAATTTATATTTCGATGAATAATTACCTGAAATGGTGCTCTGCCCTGGAATCAGGTAAATTTTCTGCAAGCCGCGCGGTGCGGATAGCGTGGCATGGTCAAACCTGTGTTGATACCCTGCACGCTCTCTGGTACGGATGCGGATGGTTTATATATCAGCCCCCGGGTTTTCCGAAATCTGTTTATCATACCGGTTCCAACGGTGGTTTCAGGTCGGTCGTTTTTATGATCCCTTCCCTGGATTACTGTATCAGCATTTTTTCCAACCGTTCGGATATAGACCTGGAAGAATTGGTGAGCCGGGTTAACGCGATCCTTTCGGTACCCGATAATTCTTTTATCAAATCATCGCCCCTTGAATCTTTTATTCAGCATTGGCCTATTTTTGCGCCATGCAAAGAGACCAGCTCGTATTCGACCTTATTCAAAAAGAACTTGAACGCCAAAGGCACGGCATTGAACTGATTGCCTCCGAAAATTTTACGTCCCTGCAGGTTATGCAGGCTATGGGAAATGTGATGACAAACAAATACGCTGAAGGATATCCGGGTCGCCGCTATTATGGTGGATGTGAAATCGTAGATCAGAGTGAACAGCTCGCCATAGACCGTCTGAAAAAAATATTCGACTGCGCCTACGCCAATGTACAACCGCACAGCGGTGCACAGGCGAATGCGGCCGTTTGCCTGGCCGTATTACAACCTGGCGACAAAATACTGGGCCTCGACCTCAGCATGGGTGGTCACCTGACGCATGGATCGGCGGTTAATTTTTCTGGCAAATTGTATAAACCGTATTTCTATGGAGTAAAGAAAGAAGATGGTCGGCTAGATTATGAAAGCATGGAGAGTGTTGCCATGAGGGAAAAACCCAAACTTATTATCTGCGGTGCTTCAGCCTATAGCCGTGATTGGGATTATGAACGGATCCGCCAGATTGCAGATAAAGCTGGTGCACTCGTGATGTGTGATATGGCGCATCCTGCCGGCCTCATTGCCAAACAGCTACTGAATTCTCCGTTCGAACATTGCCAGATAGTAACATCTACCACGCATAAAACTTTACGGGGCCCGAGAGGTGGGATTATTATGATGAAAAAAGATTTTGATAATCCGTTCGGCCTGAAAGACAATAAAGGAAACATCCGGCCTATGAGCAACCTGATGGACATGGCGGTTTTTCCAGGTATACAGGGAGGTCCGCTCGAACACGTGATTGCTGCCAAAGCAATTGCATTCGGGGAAATACTAACGGATGAATTCACCGCGTATGCAAAACAGATCATTGTAAACGCGCAGGCCATGAGCGCCTGCTTTACTAAAAAAGGATACGATATTGTTTCAGGTGGAACCGATAACCATTTGCTCCTGATCGACCTGAGAAATAAAAATATCAGTGGGAAAAAAGCTGAAATTGCCCTGGGCAAAGCAGAAATCACGGTCAATAAAAATATGGTCCCGTTCGATGACAAATCTGCCTTTGTCACATCCGGGATCCGTGTCGGTGTACCTGCCGTTACCACCAGGGGCATGCGCGAGGAACACATGGAAACGATCGTAAATTTGTTAGATGAAGCACTTCGACATTCAGAGGATGAACCGGCGCTGGCTGATATCCGGACGAACGTTAATAGTTATATGATGAAGTTTCCGCTTTATCCGGAACTGGGATAAACTGTATGTTTGAAGTATCATTTCAAATAATTAATTTAATGCTATGCTGCAAAGAATGCAATCTATCTGGTTCCTGTTCGCCGGCATTTGCGCCTTCCTGACGATCCGGCTTTCTTTCTACAGTGGTAATATAGCATTGGCAGGACAACCAGCTACCTTTCAATATTTAAATGCAGGTTTTAATATCTGGATACTTGTTATCACGATAGCCATGATATGTATCGCTGCTATCGATATTTTTCTTTACAAAAACAGGAAACTGCAGGGACGCCTTGCCATTCTGGGCATATTATTATCCCTCCTGAATATTTTCCTCTATTATAAGCAAATACACAAATTCACCATTGGCAACTACGATCTCACGGCCATCCTGGCCATCGTTATTCCCATTTTCTTTTTCCTTGCGTCAAGAGGTATTTACAGGGATGAAAGGCTGGTGAAAAGTCTGAACAGGCTGAGATAAATTTTTGAGTACCCACAGGACATCGCTTACAGATACTTTCCCGTATAACTCTCTTTTATTTTTTTCAATCCGGAAGGAACCCCTTCATATACTAAATGCCCGCCGGCGTCTCCCGCTTCCGGCCCCAGGTCAATAACCCAGTCTGCTGAGTGAATCACATCCGTATTATGTTCGACCACAAGAACGGAATGACCCTGTTCTATCAGTGCACTAAACGACGTGAGCAGTTTTTTAATGTCATGGAAATGAAGCCCCGTGGTTGGTTCATCAAATATGAAAAGGATATGCCCTAGACTTTTCCCTTTTCCCAGAAAAGAGGCGAGCTTCACACGTTGCGCTTCCCCGCCCGACAAAGTATCCGATGACTGCCCCAGTTTGATGTAACCAAGTCCGACACTGCTCAACGGCCGCAGTTTTTGCAGAATATCTTTTTCATCTGCAAAGAACTCCAGGGCATCATCCACACTCATCTCCAGGACGTCATGAATACTTTTGCCATGATACAAAACTTCCAGTACCTCTTCTTTAAAACGCTTACCGCCGCATACTTCGCAGGTGAGGTGAATGTCTGCCAGGAATTGCATTTCTACCACCTGTTCGCCTTCTCCTTTACAGGTATCGCAACGACCACCATCCACATTAAAAGAAAAATGTTTGGGCTGGAATCCGCGCAACCTGCTCAATGGCTGTTTAGAAAACAGTTCCCGGATTTCGTCAAAGGCCTTTACATAAGTTACAGGGTTACTGCGGGATGATTTTCCGATCGGGTTCTGGTCAACCATCTCGATCTGGCTGATGGAATCGACGTCGCCGGTGATGGATAAATGCATGCCGACTTTATCAGCAAACTCTCCCTTGAGTTTTTGCAGCGCGGGATACAGAATCTGTTTTACCAGCGTCGTCTTTCCACTTCCGCTGACTCCGCTCACCACGCACAGCACATTCAATGGAAATGAAACCGTAATATTTTTCAGGTTGTGCTGTCGTGCTCCGTTGACAATAATAAACCGGCTGGGTTTCCGGACATTTTTTGGCGGTTCGATCTTCAGGTCCCCGCGAAGATACTTTCCTGTCAGGCTGTTTTCCGTTTGAATGATCGTTTCATAATTTCCCGCTGCCACCACTTCACCACCCAGGTGACTGGCAAGGGGGCCCATGTCAATAATAAAATCAGCTTCCCTCATCATCATTTCATCATGTTCCACTACGACAACCGTATTTCCCAAATCACGCAATTCCTTTAATACTTTGATCAGCCTGCTGGTATCCCTGGCATGCAGTCCGATGGAAGGTTCATCGAGTATATATAATGAGTTGGTGAGATTGCTCCCTAAGGAACGGGTTAACTGGATTCGCTGGCTTTCTCCCCCGCTCAGAGAATTCGCCAGGCGGTTCAACGTCAGGTAACCAAGACCCACGTCCAGCAGGGTTTTCAGCCGGTTATGAATTTCTATCATGATCCTTTTGGCA
>Ga0066787_10000069_pt1 | contig 14963 bp, 17 predicted proteins | sample OrgsoiDNA2013047_FD_70942 | JGI IMG/M metagenome (GOLD analysis project Ga0066787, IMG submission 70942) | Permafrost soil microbial communities from the Arctic, to analyse light accelerated degradation of dissolved organic matter (DOM) -... | ecosystem: Environmental > Terrestrial > Soil >...
AGTTCCACACCTTCTATCGTCGACGGATGCGCAAAAACCAGCTTGCCTTTCCGATGCGCCTCTGTAGTTGCCGCCTGTACCACCGATAACGGCATTGGCCAGGGCGTGATCTGCCCATTGACCCGTATCCAGCTAACGACCATCATCTTTACAACATCTGCACCCTGTGCAAGTTGTTCATCAACCATCCGGACGGCATCTTCAGGTGTAGCGGCTTCTCCTTTCCTGCATGCTGCGATGAGATCCGGTGACACATTCTCTGTAATATAAAATGGCACCCCATTTTTTGGAAATATGATCATTCCTGCAGTCAGTATACGGGGACCATCCGCGTCTCCGACTTTTACTCTCTTACGCAGAGCCAGCGTGTTTTGCAAAACAGAACCGATATCCACTACCGAAGTGAAACCGTATCCCGTCAGCATATCCTGAAACTGCTTTGTCAGTTGCTGCGCGGGAATATTCGCGGCATCATTCCATTTTGGCTCCATAAAGTGAACATGCGTATTCCAGAAGCCGGCCAGCATTGTTTTCCCCTTGCAATCGATCACACGGGCTCCAGAGGGGATCTTTATCGCGGCTGCGCTGCCGACGTCGGTGATTTTGCCATTGGCAACAAGAACCACCCCGTCATGGATTGGCTCATTTCCGGGCGCCGGATAGATCAGTGCACCTGTGAATACAATCGGCTCATCGGCCGACGAATTCTTCTGAGCAAATGAGATTTCACAAAGAACAAAAGTACATATCAGTATAAATAATTTCGCCCTCATATATTTTCTGACTGAAAGTTAATTCTTCAACGATTTAAAACAATGTTCAACTCAGATAATGCAAGTACCGTACCACGGGGCTCCATGTACACTGAAGAACAGTAATCGTAAAAAGTCTACATTAGTACTGTCTTTCGGAATGGCTATAGAAAATAATTTTTAGATATAATTCATCTCCATCGAGCATTGATTATTCAATTGAACCAGACCGCATAACCCTGTCTTCTCAGATCCAGGGCGAGCTTTTCCTCCATTATCAAAGCCTGTTCTCTCGTCATCGGCTTCCGATTTATATGGTCGTACAGGCTCGGACGTAAATAGATTCCGTATTTCTGAACAATATTGGCAGACAGCTTATGACCTTTTTTATTTACATATCCGGTTTTATGCTGCTTCAATCGTTCAGCCGGTGTCTTGCTGGTCATTCCTACATAAAGACATTCCAGTACTCCGTTAAATTGCGGATTGGCGGTCCGGAATTTTGTGATTTCCGTAAAGACCCGTTTTGCCAGCTCTACAACATATACCTGATAACTCATTTTTTGCCAGATTGTCAATTCCACTCAAGTAAACGTCAATCATTTTTGAAGAATGATTACAAAATAATAAAAAATCTGTAGATTGTTCAAACCATTGCAATCCAAGAGCCAATAAGCCTCAGACAAAGTCAATGGGTTTTATGTCAGACTATCAACTTATTTCTAATAACAACACTCATGAAAAATAGAATATCAAAAATTAATTTTAAGCTACTGGGTCTTTTTGTTTTTGTGATAATTTCTGCATTTATCCCTCCAAAATATAGCTTAACCGGTCGTTGGTCAATTCCTGACCTTAATGGAACAGCAAGCGGAGAATTTGTAGATTTTAAAGATGATAACACATATTCTGTTTCGCTTTCGAATGGACAGATTGGTGAAAGAGGAAATTATCTTTTAAAAGATTCTATTTTTTTAATAAGGAATATTAAAGACGTTTGTGGCAACAACTATTGGGGCAAATATAATTTGACGTTTTATGGTGAAGACTCAGTTCATTTAGCATTAATTGAAGATAGTTGTTCTGCGAGGCGAATGGATCTGGTTGGCTTTAACCCCGGTTTAAAAAGACAGACAGTAAAATAACCGCAGTCGGTTATCAGAACGAACTAACGCAATCTGGATCGTAATATTTTTGTGAGTAATTTTGATCTGGCGATCATGTCCTGTACAAAGGATGCGGAGTTTTCCTCCCCGAAACGTTTCTGACCTTTTGTTTTTTGATCGATCATTTTTCCCTTATCCAGGTAATATCTGCCTTCAAACAGCAGATCGAGCTTTGTCTGGTCCATGGATCCCAGGCTGTCATTCACATGAAAGCCCTTTTCTATCTCATAGACAAAAATGAGTTGCCCATTAGAGAAATAATATTCATATTGTTTAACCCCATAGGAAAGACCTATCCATGAATATATTTTGCGAATGCTGTCTCCATCGAAGTATCCGGTCAATTCTTCGCCACCATCTGTCTTTTCACCTCGAATTTCCTCATTTTGAAGTTTTACGATGGTATGGGTTTTGTCATTATTAATCTCCTGGAATGTATGACGGATATTTTTGACGAGGTCTTCTTTCATCTGCCCGTAAGAAACAGTGCAGCATGCGAGGGCTAAGGCGAAAAATATAGACGATTTACTCAAAGGCACAATTTTACGAGGGTTCATCCCTCACTTACTAAGTTAGTCACTATTACAACATATGTGCAGATGACTTGTGGCGACCAGACAATCGCTAAAGCTGTCCCCTAATTCTTTGGTTAATTATTTTAGTTCAATCGCGACGACGGATTTGTGGGGCAGCGAAATTTCCAGCATGGCGCCGTTTTGACGGAAGCCAGTGAAGTCCTGTATGATGGCCGTGGGCGGACTCCCGAAGTCGTTGACGTCGGTCAATTTTTCTGCAGTCATCAACAGACCCGTGATCGTTTTGGCGGTGATGGGTATAGAGATCGCAAATCTTTTTTCCGGATCGAGGTTCACGAGTGTGATATGCGTACGGCCGAGAGAGTCGCGGGAAGCGGAGGCATTGATGGCCGCTACGGTGTCCGTTCCATTAATATACAGTGGTGAGTTTATTTTCAAGGGAAGAAGTCGCGCACCCTGGTGGACCTTATAAAGATCGAAGACCAGGTACGTGGGTGTAAGCACCATCTGGTCGCCCCTGGTGAGGATCAGCGAGTGGATCACGTTGACGGTTTGTGCGAGGTTGGCGCCACGCACGCGGTCGGCATGATTGTTGAAAATATTGAGCATGGATGCGGCGACAAGGGCATCGCGCAAAGAGTTTTGCTGGTACATCGCGTAGCGCGGCGTGCCGGGTTCCACATCGGTCCACACGCCCCACTCGTCGACGAACAACGCAACGGATTTTCCGGGATCATATTTATCCATGATGGCTTCGTGACGCTCGATGATCGTCTCTATCCTGAGTGCTTCTTTTAAAGTGTGTACGTATTCAGATTCGGTAAAGCTGGTGGCCGAACCGCGCGGATTCCAATGGCCGGTCGGAAAAGTATAATAGTGCATGGAAAGGCCATACATTTCTCCCGCCGGAATATTTTTCATCAGGACTTCCGTCCAGTGATAGTCATCCGCGTTGGCGCCGCTGGCTATTTTTTTCAGCTGAGTACCGGGATAGTTTGGAAGGAAAGCTGCGGACTGACGATACAGATCGGCATAATGCTCCGGTGTCATATTACCACCGCATCCCCAGGATTCATTTCCGACGCCCCAGAGAGACACATGATATGGATCAGCATGTCCATTTGATCTTCGCAGCTCCGAGAGTGTACTATGTCCGCTCAGATTTAAATATTCGATCCAGTCCTTCATCTCCTGCGCCGAACCGGTGCCCACATTGCCCGCGATATAGGGTTCACATCCGATCTGTTTGCAGAGTTCCATGAATTCCTCCGTGCCAAAACTATTATCTTCCTCCACCATGCCCCAGGTGGTATTGACGGTCCCGGGTCTTTTGCTCTTATTGCCGATACCATCCCGCCAGTGATACTGATCGGCGAAACAACCGCCCGGCCAGCGCAGGTTCGGCACCTGGATTTTTTTTAGTGCGGCAGTAATATCTGTGCGGATCTTTCCATCTTTATAAAATCCGTCATAAATGGACCGGCCCAGGTGCTCCGCAAACTGCCCATAGATATTTCGGGAAATGATGATATGGCCTGTGTCGGACAAGTCAATCGTGATCGGCTTTTGCGCAAGGCCGGTGAAAGGAAATAGAAACAACAGGACTGGTAGATATTTCACGGTAGCGGAAAGTTAACCACTATTTAGTTGGATTTTGGTTACCGCATTTATAAAGGCCTCGTTCATTTCTCTGGTGCCGATCGTCACCCGCACGCACCCCGGAGCGCCCATGACAGCCGTTGTCCGGACCATACTATTCGAAGTCTGCGCCGCATCAGAAATAATGTATACCTCCCTTATATACGGTCTCAAATATGAAAACGTAGGGTGGCTCTCCCTGTTTACCTTCTGGTCCTGGCTTTCCTAACTTCGAGAAGGTTCGTTTTTATTCACGACCGGCTTATCTGACCTGACCATTTACCCCTCAAACGCGAAATAGTATATTTTAAATTCAGTGTAGTAATTTCGATTGGATAATAAAAACGGAAAAGAGATGAAAAACACAATTACATTATATGAATGGGCTGGCGACCGGAAAACTTTTGAAACATTATTTGAACGCTTCTATGACAAAGTGCTGAAAGATGATTTGTTGTCAGAAACATTTAAAAATATGTCTTCCGACCATGTTAAACATGTTGCCCATTTTGTAGCCGAAGTTTTTGGTGGAGAGAAATTATATTCCGGTGAAGACGGAGGAAGTCATGCGATTATGATCGGACATCACATCGGTAAAAGACTAAATGAAGAAAAAAGGCAGCGGTGGATGTCGTTGCTTCTTCAGACGGCGGACGAAACCGGGCTCAAAAGCGACCCGGAATTCAGGTCGGCTCTTGTCGGCTATCTGGAATGGGGTACACGCATTGCAGTGATAAACTCTCAATTTACAGTTAACCCCATAGAAGATCATGAGCCCATGCCCAAATGGGGATGGGGCGAAACAGGCGGACCTTATATAGCCACAAACCTATAAGAGAAGTCAGCGCGCGTAAGTCTCATAAAATTGATTCAGTACAAACCAGGCTTTTTTCTTTTCGCCTTGTTCGGATAGCAAACCCTTTCGATTGTATCCGTTTTGATAAACAGGCTGCATCCTTACCGGGGAACGATAATCAACCAGAATCCATGCGCAGACACCCGCAAGATTGGGCATGGTTTTGAACATGTCAATCTGATCCTTGTAAATCTGTTCCTGGTATTCCTCCCTCCAGGAGTTTGCTTCGTCCTTAGCGCCGGTCTGATTGCCATATTTTGCTTCGCCTCCGAATTCTGAGATAAAGACCGGTTTCTGATAAATAAATTGCCATTTTGTATCAGCCGGTTTTCCCTGCCAGGGTACGTACCATCCCAGATACTCATTAATCGCCATAATATCAAAATACCGGTAAAGAGTGTCCCAAACGTGTATGGTTTGATTTTCGTAGCGCTGATCATTAATAACAGACGTTATCAGCCGGGTGGAATCTTGTGACCGGCAGTGATTTGAAATTTCGATCAAAGCTTCCGTGCGATTGGGTATGGAAGGAGATGTTTCGTTGGATAAACTCCATATGACAACGGCACATCTGTTCCGGTCTCTGCGTATCATCTCCTTCATCATGAGATCCATCTTTTGCATGAGTCCCGGCGAATTAAATTCAATATTCTGATATACCGGTATCTCGTCCCAAACCATCAGACCCATTTTATCGGCCAGCCTTACCATGTTTTCATTGTGCGGATAGTGCGCCAGCCGGATGAGGTTGCATCCTAATTCTTTTGCCCAGGTAAGAAGGGTCCAGGCGTCCTTTTCAGAATAAGCCCTGGCCGCTTTGAATGGGGTTTCTTCATGGATATTTACTGCTTTCAGAAAGATAGATTTCCCATTGAGCATAATTCGGGTGCCGCTCACTTCAATATTTCTGAAACCGATATCGTCAGACAGTGAATCCTCTTCTGATTGAATAAATATTTTATAAAGCTTCGGTGTGGCGGGTGACCACAGTCCGATGTCATGTGTAAAATGTACAACCGCCATTCCATTGGTATCTGACTCTGTTTTGTAATCCAGTTTCAATTCCGGTATACGAATCCGGATTGTTTCCGGGGTATGGGTACCATTCAATCTGACCCACCCAAGTACTTCCTTATTCGAATGTTTTTTCAGCTGAATAAAATAGTCTTCGATAAAAGAAGGATTGGTTTCAATGAGTACAACACTGCGCGTAATCCCGCCATAATTAAACCAGTCAAACCCCATACCCGGCAATCCATCCTTTTGGCGCTGGTTGTTTACTTTAACCACGATGGCATTGTCACCATCTTTAACGCCGTCCGTCAGTTCGAATTGAAAAGGGGTAAATCCTCCATCATGAGTTCCCAATTTCTTACCGTTCAGGTAGACGTCCGCCCGATAATTAACGGCGCCAAAATAGAGAAACAATCTTTTGTGCGGTTTCACACTATATTCAAAACTTTTCTTGTACCAGACCGTTCCTTCTTCATAGGTCAACTCCGGCATCTGCGTATTAAAATCACCTGGCACACGAAGTACAGGTCCGCCCTCAAAGGAATATTCCACAAAATCAGTTTTTTGCACCGGCTTTTTTTCCTCCCAGATTCTTTTCCAATCACCTGCGCCGCCCGGATCAAGGATAGTTTTCCATTCCCCGTCGAGAAAAATGGTTTTCCTTGCATCTACATTGATCATCGCAGATTGGGCAACGGTGATGTTTATATTCCCAAGAATATACAGTAGAAATAATATCAAAATGTGATGGGTAATGCATTTCCCGCGGCTAAGTAATCCAGTATTCATATTTGTACATCCCAGGTTTGGTTATCGATCTCAAAATGATAGTGTAAGCAGGTTTCTTTTGTGTTTTAAGAGCGGCGGCTTCCACGAAGACATAACCCCGCATGGGATCAGTCAAAGGAACGACACTTCAGGGAAACAATTTGAAACAGCCCGCCGCAAAATTAATCTCCATTTTCTGCAACTTTAATCCAACTTGCCGGTCTGATCCATGACGTGAACGATATCATTGCACATGACCCGGAAGATAAACAGCTGATTAACCGGATTTTGCGTGGCGATAACCGGGCTTTTGAGGTTATTATAAAAAACACAGAGAAGCTCGTCGCAAAGATTGTTTTTAAACTGATTCCGGTTGCCGAAGACAGAAAGGATATTGCACAGGATGTTTACATGAAGGTTTATCATAATCTCCAGGGGTTTAAATTTCAATCGAAATTATCCACCTGGATCGCCCAGATAACATATAATACCTGTCTCTCCTGGATCGAAAAAAAGAAGCCTTTGCTTTCCGCAAATATACATGAAGACAATTTTGAAGGAGCCAACGCGGAAAACAACAGATCCGATTTCAGCAACGATTCCGAAATCCGGCTTTCTCAAAAAGAACTTGCGCTGATTCTTCGAAAAGAGATCGATAACCTGCCGGCAATGTATCAGATGCTGATAACATTGTTTCATCAGGAATCCATGACTTATGAAGAACTGTCGCAGATAACCGGCCTGCCATCGGGAACAGTAAAAAGCTATCTGTTCAGGGCACGGAAAACATTAAAAGAAAACCTGTTGTCGAAATATAAAAAAGAGGCCTTATGAAAAATATCCATGCGTCTGAGCAGGCAATACAGGATTATGCGATCGACGGTTCCGGAATTCCGGAAGAAATAACGCATATCAAATCCTGCACAGAATGTTTATCAGCGGTAAAAACGTACCAGCTATTGTTTACCCGGATTCAGGAGGAGCCAGCAGCAGCATTTGATTTTGACGTATCCTCTTTGGTGATGGCCCGGCTTCCGAAAAAGGTTCCCAGACTTTCTGCTGATCGGTTCATTGCGGGTTTCCTGCTGCTGTTTATAGGTTGTTTTATAGCCATGCCGGTTATTATTTTCAGACAATACATATTGAATATGTTTTCGGGAATCCCGCCTGTTATTATATACATCACGATTGGAAGCGCCATATGTATTTTGAGTTATACAGTGTGGGAGATGTATCGAAAATACCTGAAAGAAATGCAGATGTTGAATTTTTAATAAAATCTGAAACAATTTTTACAATGACCGGTCAGATAAAAAGAACCATTAAATAAAGAAAATGAAAAGACTTCTAAGCACCGCTTCCATTCTTTTTTTGGCCCTGGCAGCAGAAGCGCAGGACAAGGATATATTCGATCCGCTAAAGGACAGGCAACTATATTTCGACACACTGAATATTTGTGCCGTTCTCGCCGGGATGTATCTGATTTCTTCCTTTATTCAGGGGTTAATGAAGCAATACTATGGCTTCCGGATAAAAAACCGTATGCTCGACAAAGGCACAGAAGAGAATGTTGTTAGACATCTTCTGCAGCCGGAAAAAAAACAAAACAGAGCTTCTACATTGCAATGGTTCTGCATGCTGACGGCGATCGGGTGTGGGCTGATGTTGGTATACTGGATACGTCCATTCGGTCTGATCTCACTGGCTACCCTGGCGTTCAGTGTGGCTGCAGGTTTTGGAGCGTATTATTATTTCAGCAAAGAGAAATTATAGAGATGCGGGGCATTTAAAATCCTGAAAATGAAATTTATTTTTTTTCTTGTAGCATTTGTTCTAATCAGCGTAAGAGTATACTTTTCATGGTCCGGCAAGGACAGGGAAAGGCGCGGCATTAGTGAATCCGATATGGTTATAAAATCCGATAATTTTTATGAGGAAATAAACTACGCAGGCAAATTTGTTTTAACGGATGACGAAGATTCTTTCAAAAGTATTTCTCCCGGAGGGTATTTTAAATTCAGGCTCAACGAAGAAAGAGTCAGCGCGGAGAGTAATCTCCAGGGCCATATCGAGTATACACTCTTTGACGGAAAAAATAAACTGCCTATGGATGAAAAAGGCAGCACCCTGCTTAGAAAATCCATTCATGAAATGATCGTATGGGGATTCGATGCTCAGGGACATATGCAAAGGGTGTTTCAAAAGAGCGGGGTAAGGGCCCTGTTGAGCGAGACTGACAGCATGAGATCAGATCCCGTTAAAATATTATACCTGCATCGGCTGTTTGCGATCGATTCGATTTCTTCAGAAGAACGCATTGAACTGATCAGCAAAATAAAATTACTGGGCGCTGATCAGGATAAAAAGGAATTTCTTGGCCTGGTTTCCGCAGAACAGTTGAAAGATCCCGGGATTGACTCCATTTATTTTATTGTTGTTGCGGGTGTGGGTCCTGATGTGGATAAGAGTGAGATTTTTGAAAAAATGATTGACAGTAATAAAGCAGAGGGTCCGTTGTTTGACAGCCTGATACAAAAGATCGCGTTGATCGGTGCCGATATTGACAGAGTGAACCTGTTCAGGAAGATCATGGAAGAGAAGAGCATATCCGAAAATCAATGGAGGAGCCTGATTCACCAGACAACTTCGCTGGGTTCGGATGTGGACAAAGCCGATTTGTTGACAGCCATCGGTCAGAAGATGCCAAAAACAGAGTATTTGAAGACTGCTTACCTGAAGGCTGCCAAATCCATCAGCAATGATTCGGACTATGGGAAAGCGGTCAGGATTATACAATGAGACATATCATTATGAATTATCCGGCACTAGATAGATTTTTGAAAGCGCAGGAATCCTCTTATCGGCAAGCCTATGCTGAAATCGAAGCAGGCAGAAAGAGATCGCACTGGATCTGGTATATATTTCCACAACTGGCCGGTTTGGGATTCAGTGAAAACTCGAAATACTTTGGCATCGCCGGTCTTGCGGAAGCAGAAATATATCTACGGCATCCTGTTTTGGGAAGCCGGCTCATCAGTATTTCAAATGTACTTTTAGAACTTCCCACGAACAACGCGCATGAAGTATTCGGCAGTCCCGACGATATGAAATTAAAGTCGTGCATGACTTTATTCTCACTGGTTCCCGGCAGCGATGGTGTTTTTAATAAAGTGCTGCACAAGTTCTTCAAAGCTGCAAAGGACGAAAAAACGCTACGGTTGCTTGGAATGTGAGTGATGGTTTGTTTAATTCAATACAGTTTACTGACTGCTCTGATGCTTTTCGATCGCCTCCCCTATTTCCTGCAAAAGGTCCGGATCATAACTGGCCGTCTCGTCCGGTATTCCGGAGAAGCACCATTCCATTTTGCCGTCGCCACAGGGGTTAGCGCTGATATCCAGGTTTAATTCCTGGTTCTGACTTTCTACTTTCACGGAATACACGAGTTCCTGTCCTTGCTGACTGGGAACAACCAGTCCGGTGTAGGGCATCTGGTTATAGACGAAGTCGATTACAAATTCATTCATGGCTGGGAATTGATCGGAAGAAAAATTTTGAATAAGCGCTGAATCAAAGACAGTAAAACCGTGCCAGGGTACGATACTTGTATTACAAACTTGGTTTTCGTACTTCAGGTTTCAAACCACTATACCATGGCGCTTGAAAAATACAAAGAAAAGAGATCCTTTGACAACACCCCGGAGCCTGTCGGCGGAAAAGGCGCCGGCTCAAAGCTGATTTTCGTGATTCAAAAGCATGCCGCGTCGCACCTGCACTATGATTTCAGGCTGGAAATGGGCGGCGTCCTGAAAAGCTGGGCCGTGCCAAAGGGGCCTTCCATGGATCCCGCCATCAAACACCTGGCGATGATGGTCGAAGATCATCCTTATGATTATAAGGATTTTGAAGGTATTATTCCAAAGGGAAACTATGGCGCGGGGACCGTCATTATCTGGGACTATGGAACTTATGAACCCCTTGAAAAAACAACATCAAAAAAACAAGCAGAAAAGCTCTTGTTAAAGCAACTGTTTGCCGGTTCACTTAAGTTCTCTATGCAGGGGAAAAAATTAGAGGGTGAATTTGCCCTGGTAAAAACGCATGGCCGCGGTGAAAACAGCTGGCTGCTGATCAAACACCGGGATAAGTATGCGACGGAAGCCGATATTACAAAAAAGGATAAGTCTGTCGTGTCCGGAAAAACGCTTGAAAAAATGGCAGGCGATCCGAAGGCTGCCCAATGGAAAAGTAACCGCTCGAGTTCGGGCAAAAAAACAGTTTCAAGTAAAAAGATATCAGCAAAAGACGAGAAGAAAACGACCGCTTCGGCAAAGAAATCCAGTATAAAAAAACCCTCCGGGACTGCGTCGAAGAAAAAGCCGTTATTAAATTCAACAGACGAAACAAAGGAAGTTCAGGTGGATGGCCATGCTTTAATCTTCAAACATCTGAGTAAAATATACTGGCCAAAAGAGGGCTTTACAAAAAGGCAGTTATTAAATTACTACTACGAGGCGTCGCCCTTTATTCTGCCCTATCTGAAGGACCGGCCACAGTCACTCAACCGTTTTCCCAATGGAATCGGGGGAGAGAGTTTTTATCATAAAGATGTAACGGCGACGGCTCCTGAATGGGTGAAACAATTTCCGTACAAGACAAACGGTGAAAATAAAAACTTCCTGGTCGTGGAAGATACTGCGAGTATATTGTGGATGGCCAATCTCGGCGCCATTGAGATGAATCCCTGGAACAGCCGAATACAAACGCCTGATCATCCCGACTGGTGTATCATTGATCTGGATCCGACGGACAAGAATACATTTGACGAAGTGATCAAAACGGCACTCGTTACAAAAGAAGTGCTGGATGATTTTAACGTGATGGCCTATCCGAAAACCTCTGGTTCCACGGGCATGCATATTTATATCCCGCTGGGCGCGAAATATACGTATGACGAATCGCAGATGTTTGCGCAGATTATTGCTACCGAAGTTCGTGACCGGCTCTCGTCGCTGACCAGTATAGAAAGAATGACGAACAAGAGAAAAGGAAAAATCTATGTGGATTTTCTGCAAAACAGACCGAAGGCCACACTGGCAGCACCCTATTCCGTGCGACCCAAACCAGGCGCTACGGTGTCGATGCCACTGGAATGGGATGAAATAAAAAAAGGTTTAAAAATGAATCAGTTCACGATGGAAAATGCCCTTGCGCAGGTAAGGGAACGAAGCGACCTGTTTAAACCTGTGCTCGGCAAAGGAATAAACATGGAAAAAATCCTACATGCGATTCAATAAATTATCGCACATGCAGCCACCACGGCATATCCGGCATTTCATCCGTTTTTAAGATTTTAAGTTCGTAGTGGCCACTTTCATAAATGGCATATACGAGTCCGTGAAAAACATTAAGATTAGTTTTATTTGATAACTTGTCAAGTAAAAAGACGGGAAGAAGTATGTAGATAGATTCTCCAAAATAAATATTATTTTACGGAATGATTCCACGCTTTGCCATCTTACTGCTCTTTATCCATCATTCTCTTTTTTCTTTTTGTCAATACGAGCCCGGATTCTATATTGACAGTGCGGGTAATCGCGTGGACGGTCTGTTAAAATACACGTATGGGGGATCTATTTTTACATCCAAGGCCAAAGGGGATTGCCGGTGCCTTTACAAGTCTGATTCTGCCAGAAAAGCTGTCAAGTTCACGGCGATGGATATTCGCGGCTTCGTGATCGGACAAGATTCTTTCACGGTTATCCGAAATTACCGCCTTAATTCTTTTGTCACGTATCCCGTCGATTTTTGCCATGTGATTGAAACAGGACCTATTGTACTTCTGCAATACGACGCCATTGTGGCCGGGGGAAATATGAGCAGTTACACCGAATCAAGCTGGATACTAAAGAAAAATAGAAAGATCTATCCGCTCACCCGTGGAAACTATAAAGAAATTATGGAGGATCTGATGAATGAAGACTCCAAGCTGGTTGAGAAGATAAAAAATAAAGAACTAAAGTTTAAAAATACCCCTGAAATTGTTCACAAGTACAACATGTACCTGCAAAAAACGGGAACCTAAATCCTTAATTTCCCTAAAGCTGCGTGCTGCTTTTAAGTTCAGAATTCCAGATCTTGCCAACGCTTAATTTTTTATCGCCTCTTCAATCAGGCTCACCAGTTTTACAATATTAATATTCACGGTAAGTGTTTTGGAACCGGTAAAATGAATGGTAGTTTCACCGGAACCTTTCAGTTCCAAAAATGTGATATTATTGATAATGATGAGTGAGTCCCGATGCTTTAAATATTTTATGGGTTGCATTTGTATTGATTTAGTGCGTGAAGATATAGTGCCCGCGTCATAATCGCAGCACCACTACTTTTTATCCTTCATCATCTTCACCAGCAGACCCGCAATAATCGCATTCCCTTCATCCGATGGATGCAACCCGTCGTAGGTCTTGTCGATCGCAGAGGGTGGATAGGGATATTCATCCTTTGCGGGATCAAAGGGGATACCAACAGATTCCGGGTAGGGATAATTTTTATAGACACCGGTTTTAGGATCCTTTAGCCGTTTATACTTCACTAAATATTTGATCGAAAGACTTTCGGTATGAAACAGATCGATGGACTCCAGCTTTTCCGCATGCGCGATGGCAAGAACAGCAGAAACAATTTGTTCCAGCGTCTGTCCACTCTTTTCCCGGTATGATCCATACGCGTTATTCCGGGCGTCGGTACAGTAGACAAAATCCGCTCTCTGCATGGGCGTTAGTAAAATAATCCGGGCGTCCTTATTCAGACTGCGGATTTTATCGATAATGACGTGAAAAGCCCTGGCTACGCTGTCAGGTGAACATCCCAGCCACCAGTCGTTCGTGCCAAGGAACACTGTGTAGATATCTGCCCGCGGTATGCCAAGTTCATCGATATGTTTTGCAATGTCAACCGACGTCCATCCGTTATGCCCCTGGTTGATATAGTGGATGCCGGGCAATTGTTCACAAACACGGGTCAAGTATCCCTTTTTTACGCGATTACAGGTTTCGTCCGGGTGTTCATTGAGATAGGTGATCGAATCGCCGATGGCTACCCAGGTTATTTGCCTGGGTGTAAAAGAAGTCAGAAAACAGACACAGGATAAAAAAAATATGTTTTTCATGAGACGAGCGGGCATTTTCTAAAAGATATAAAAAATATCCGTCTCATGAAAATAACCACGACCATTCTCATGTACCCTGCCTTATTTTCCAAAAACAATTTTTCTTTTCACACCTCTGTCATTTGTGATCTCGACAAAATCTACGTCTTTGGGAACCACCAGGAATTTCCCCGATTGAGAAAGGAAAGATGATCCGTTATAAAATTCCTCTTTCCGGGTCTTCCCATTAATGAAATGGGTCATGGCATATATATCGTTTGCATGAAGGCTCAGTAAATCCGGCTTTGCCTTTAGTTGAAACAATTTCAGCGGACCACGATTCTGGCTGGCCGCTACCAGGTAGCCGCCTGTGGCGCTTCGCAGTTTCACAAGCGCCTTTCCGTTACCGGGAATATAGATGCCGCTTTGAAGAATGGACAAAGGTGCAAAGCCGCCGGCGCCATCTCCTTTCAGCAGCAATCCGTTCATTGCATCGTATCGCCCGGTACCGACCTCCGTTCCGTAATCATTGCCATTGATTAGCACATCCAGGTTTCCATCTCCGTCAAAGTCGTCTACCACCATCCCGTTTATCATGGATGTCTGGGCTTCTTTGGGTAAGGGGATCATCGTAAATTTTCCGCCGCCATCATTACGTATATAGCATGACTGAAGCATATTGGCCTTTAGCCGCAGGGCGCCTTTGCGTTGCTCTGCTGTCAACACGTCATCCATTGTGGCGAGCGCAAATGGTTTGTATGTGGCAAATCTCTTTTTGATGCCGGGCAACTGTCTGGCGATATCGTCCCTGCCCTGCGCCGGAAATTCTTTTTTTACGCCGTGTTCATCCGGCAAAAAAACAGAGGGTATCGCAATATATCCCCCATTATTATTAAAATCTTTTGCGGTAATAAATACAGGATATTGATCACTGGCCTTATAAAAAGTATTGAGGCCCACATTGCCAACAATATAGTCGGTTCTGCCAGTATGCCTGAAATCACCGGCCGCAATGGAACTCCACCAGCCCAACTGGTCACCGATACCGGAGGCTGCAGTTACATTTGAAAATTTTCCGTTTAT
>Ga0066787_10000070_pt1 | contig 14824 bp, 10 predicted proteins | sample OrgsoiDNA2013047_FD_70942 | JGI IMG/M metagenome (GOLD analysis project Ga0066787, IMG submission 70942) | Permafrost soil microbial communities from the Arctic, to analyse light accelerated degradation of dissolved organic matter (DOM) -... | ecosystem: Environmental > Terrestrial > Soil >...
GCTTACAATGAACGGGAAAAGTCAGACAGGATTGGTTTGTGTCAGTGCCGTAACGGATTATGAAAATAATGTTATAAAAAAACATGAGCTGACAAGACCGGAGAAGGAACTGGACCGGATTAACCATATGCGTGCCATCGGGGCCCAAACAGGGAATGTTTTTCTTGCGTACAAATCAAATGTTTCTCTGAGCAACCTGATCAGCAGTTGGAAAGAATCGCATGAGTCAGCCTATGATTTTGTTGCAGAAGACGGGGTTGGTCATCAGGTGTGGATTGTGCATGATCCGCAAACCATCACAGAAATCACACGTATATTTCAAAAACAGATTCCTTATACCTATATCGCAGACGGCCATCATCGTGCCGCTTCAGCGGCTAAAGTAAAAAATGCCCTGGGCAAAGAAAGCAGGCCGGACGCAGCCTATTTCCTGACAACACTCTTTCCTTCCGACGAACTGCGGATCATGGACTATAACAGGCTTGTGAAAGACCTGAACGGTTTGGATTCAAAGACTTTTCTTGACAAGCTTCACAAAGATTTCAGGGTTGAAATAATGAACGCCGCTTATTCCCCGGAACACCTGCATAATTTCGGAATGTATCTGGAAGGAAAATGGTACCGGCTCGAAGCAAGAGAAAATAGTTTCCCCAATGATCCGATCGGTATTCTGGATGTCAGCATTCTACAGGAAAATATACTATCCCCTATACTTGGCATCCGCGATCAAACGACAGATACGCGGATTGATTTTGTGGGGGGTATCAGAGGACTGTCAGAACTGGTGAAAAGAGTGGACAGCGGGCAGATGAAACTGGCGTTCAGCCTATATCCCGTCAGCATGGATCAGCTTTTTGATATCGCTGACAGCGGGCAGATCATGCCCCCGAAAAGTACCTGGTTTGAACCTAAGCTTCGTGACGGACTTTTTACACACCTGATAAGATAAGCGGTACTTTTACGGGAACAATTATTCAGGCCGTGGGCCGTTTCATAAAGCTGGCCTATATTCAATACATGAAAAAGCTCTTGTTTTACATTGGATTTCTTTTATCTGGTTTGACCTGCTTTGCCCAGCAGCCGGATTCTCTTCACCGAGCCGCCAGGCAATTTATGCGCAATGGGGACTATCCCAATGCGGTTATTGTTTTAGGTAATGCGTTAAAAATGGAGCCTGGTAACCTGGAATTGCAAAAAGATCTCACTTTTACTTACTACCTACAAAGAAATTATAGCGCTTCCGTAGAATCCGGAAGAAAACTGATTGCCCGTGACGACGCCGACGAGCAATGTTACCAGATTCTCGGTATGGCATATAAAGCGATTGATGAGAAAAAAGAAGCGGACAAAATGTACAAGCAGGGTATAAAAAAATTCCCTAGTAGCGGCGAACTATACAACGAATATGGTGAAATGCTTTGGGTGAACCGGGATGCAGAGGCCATACGTTTCTGGGAGAAGGGAATTGAGGTAGATCCGAACTACTCTTCCAATTATTACAATGCCAGCAAATATTATTATTATACCTATGACAAGGTCTGGAGTCTGATTTACGGGGAAATATTTATAAATATGGAAAGTTATAGCCGTCGCACCCCTGAAATAAAATCCCTTCTTGTGGAAGGTTATAAAAAATTATTCACTGACCTGAAATCACCAAAATCCCAGACGGGCAAAAATCTTTTCGTTTCCACATATCTGAGCGTAATGGCCGACCAGTCCCAGTCAGTTAACCTGGGAGTAACGCCAGAATCGCTGAGCATTTTGAGAAGTAAATTTATCCTGGAATGGTTTGAAAAGTTTGCAGACAAATTCCCGTTCAGGCTTTTTGAATACCAGCGTCAGCTTCTCAAAGACGGCCTGTTTGACGCTTACAACGAATGGGCGTTTGGTGCCGCCATGGGGTTGGCTTCTTTTCAAAACTGGACGACCCAGCACGCAGATGACTACAATCGTTTTATAACATTTCAGAAAGGCAGGATATTCAAATTGCCCACGGGCCAGAATTATCGTAATCTGAATTCCAAATAGTCATGAATAAACCAGAACGGTTATTTGATTGTATAGCACATCAGCTGGATAAATTCCCAAAACCGGATATGCTGGCAGCCAAAGAAAAAGGGATATGGAGAAAATACAGCACAAAAGAAGTATCGGAGACCGTGGATGCTCTGGCCTGCGGATTATTAGCCGTCGGAGTATCCGGAAATGACCTGACTATTGATCGCCAGGATAAAATCGGTCTCATTTCAAATAACAGGGCCGAATGGTTGATGACCGACATGGCTGTGCAGAAACTGGGAGCGGTATTGGTCCCGGTTTATCCTACCACCAGCAATCACGAGATAGAATTCATTTTCAAAGATGCAGCGGTAAAATATGTATTTGTCAGCGGTATCGAACTGTATGAAAAAATTCAATTGGTTCTTCCAAACATTCCATCAATTCAAAAAGTATATACTTTCGATCAGATAGAAGGAGCAAATCACTGGTCGTTACTGCTTGCTGCAGCTACAGATGAAAAAAAACGGGAGCTGGAGTCTATCAGCAAAACCATTCTTCCCGGCCATCTCGCAACACTTATTTATACTTCCGGTACAACGGGTATACCAAAGGGTGTGATGCTGACACATAATAATATCCTGAGTAATGTGATGCTGTGCAAAGAAAGCTTCCCTTTCGAAGACCGGCCTGATTTTAAGGTACTCAGCTTTTTACCATTGAACCATATCTTCGAAAAGATGGTGAGCTATATCTATCTTTTTAGCGGGAACAGCATCTATTATGCTGAAAGTAACGACACCATCGGCGCCAACCTGCTCGAAGTGAAACCAGACTTGTTTACAACCGTTCCACGCCTGCTCGAAAAAGTGTACGAGCGGATCATGGCCAGGGGCGCAGCTCTCAAAGGTTTTAAAAGAATGTTATTCTTCTGGGCCGTGGAGGTCGGAAAAAAATATGATAACAATCTGGATCAGGGCGTCTGGTACAATTTACAACTCTCCCTCGCGAACAAACTGGTATTCAGTAAATGGCGGGAAGCGCTGGGAAATAACATCAAATATATCATTACCGGAGGCGCAGCCTGCCAGGAGAGAATCATGCGCATTTTCAACGGAGCCGGTATCCCTGTTTATGAAGGATATGGCCCGACAGAAAACTCACCCGTCATCTCTGTAAACCGCCGCGGAGATGGCCTTTGCCGGTTTGGAACTGTTGGCCCCATTTTAAACGGCGTGGAGATGCGCCTGGAGGCCGACGGCGAAATTTGTGTAAAGGGCCCCAGTGTGATGAAAGGATATTTCAAGCGTCCCGACCTGACAGCCGAAACTGTTATAGACGAATGGCTGCATACCGGTGATATTGGCGTACTGGAAGACGGAAAATTTTTGCGCATAACGGATCGTAAAAAAGAATTATTCAAGACCAGTGGCGGGAAATATGTTGCGCCGGCAGCGATCGAAAATAAACTCAACGAGTCGCGTTTCATAGAACAGGTGATCGTAGTCGGGTCTGAAATGAAATTTGTCGGAGCCCTTATCGTGCCTGCATTCGGTCAGCTCACCGAATGGTGTAACCAACATGGATATGATTCCGGTTCACGACAGGTCATGATTCAAAATCCAGCTGTCATTCAGTTCTATAAAGAAATTGTAGCTGGGTTCAACGAACATTTCAATCACGTGGAGCAAATTAAAAAATTTGAGCTATTGCCATCCGAATGGACTGTCGAGGCAGGCGAACTGACTCCAAAAATGAATATCAAACGGAAAATAATTCTCGAAAGGTATAAAACCTTTATTGACAAGATTTACGTTTGACCCGCACTGTTTTTCAATTTCATCATGATCGAAGAAAAAAAAAGACTGCTGGACCCTGCCTGGAAAATCTGGGGACCCTATCTCAGTGAACGACAGTGGGGAACCGTTCGTGAAGATTACAGTGAGGATGGCTCCGCATGGGAATTTACAACGCACGAAATGGCACGCAGCAAAGCCTGGCGATGGGGAGAAGACGGGCTGGGCGGATTCAGCGACGAGCATCTGCAACTGTGCATGTCGGTGAGTTTGTGGAATACCCGTGATCCCATCTTAAAGGAAAGATTTTTTGGGTTGAGCGGTAATGAAGGCAATCACGGGGAAGACGTCAAGGAATTATATTATTTCCTTGATGCAACGCCGACACATTCATACCTGAAAATGTTGTATAAGTACCCGCAGCAGGAATATCCATACAAGCAGTTGCTCGAGGAAAACGGCCGACGGGGAAAAAAAGATCCGGAGTATGAAATACAGGACACCGGCGTTTTCAGCGAGAATAAATATTTTGACGTTTTTATAGAATATGCAAAGTCTTCTGCTGAAGACATTCTGCTGAAAATTACGATATGTAACAGAGGCGCTGAGGCAGCGCTGGTCCATGTATTACCGAATATCTGGTTTCGTAATACTTGGGCCTGGGGATATTCATCCGATAAGCCTTCGTTGGAAAGGATGACTGACAACAGCATATTTATTCAACATAAAACGCTGGGTAAACGAACGTTATATGCCGAAGATCCCGTAGAATTACTTTTTTGCGATAACGAAACAAACAGCGAAAAATGTTATTCTGTTCCAACCAAAGAAGGAAATTATTATAAAGATGGAATCAACAATTATATTGTTCATGGAATGTCTTCAGTCAACCCAGATCAGAGCGGCACAAAAGCAGCTGTTCATTTTAATAAAATAATTGACGCAGGGAAATCAGAAATATTCCGAATACGAATCAGCAAGGAGCAATTGAAAAATCCATTCGGGGAGTTTGAAAAGATATTTTCGGATCGGGTGGCGGAAGCAGATGATTTTTATTCAGAGATCCAGGCCAATCTTTCCAACAGCGAATTAAAAGCCATACAACGGCAGGCATACGCAGGCATGATCTGGTGTAAGCAATTTTATTACTACAATGTAGAAAAATGGATTACCGGCGATCCTACATCTCCTGCGCCGCCGGCCCAAAGAAAGAATGGGAGAAATCATCAATGGCGGCACCTGAATAATTCGGATATCATTTCTATGCCGGACAGTTGGGAGTACCCTTGGTTCGCATCCTGGGATCTGGCATTTCATTGCATTTGCTTCGCAGATATCGACCTTTCCTTTTCCAAACAACAGCTTACCCTGCTTACACATGAATGGTATATGCACCCGAACGGCCAGCTTCCGGCTTACGAGTGGGCTTTTTCAGATGTGAATCCTCCTGTACAGGCCTGGGCGACCTGGAAAGTATACAATATCGAAAAAACTTCTTCCGGAACAGGCGATACGAAATTTCTGGAAACCATTTATCTGAAACTGCTCATGAATTTTACCTGGTGGGTAAACAGAAAAGACGAACAGGGAAATAATATTTTCGAAGGTGGTTTCCTGGGCATGGATAATATTGGATTGTTCGACAGGAATACACCACTACCAGACGGATCCGTCCTGGAACAATCAGATTCCACGAGTTGGATGTGTATGTATTCACTAAATATGATGCGTATTGCTCTCGAATTGGCAAAAACAAATCCGGTTTACCAGGATATGGCCACAAAATTTTTTGAACACTTCCTGTATATTGCGCATGCCATGTTTGCAGATGGAGACAAGGGAACTGGCCTCTGGGATGACGAAGATGAATTTTATTATGATGCCATCAAAAAGACAGATGGCAATGACCAGAAACTAAAAATCCGTTCCATGGTAGGGCTTATCCCTTTGCTGGCTGTGGAAATCCTAGATGATGAATTATTGAAAGACCAAAAGGAATTTACGGAACGTTTGTACTGGCTTTTAAATAACCGGCCGGAATTGGCTTCACTGGTCTCGAAATGGGGCGAAAAGGGGAAAGATGAAAAACATCTCCTGTCTCTATTACGCGGTCATCGTATGAAAAGGATATTATACCGGATGCTTGATGAAAATGAATTTTTAAGCGATCACGGATTGCGCGCTTTGTCCAAATACCACCAAGAACATCCGTATGTTTTACAAATTGATGAATCCTGGTTTTCCGTTCACTATACACCGGGCGAATCAGATACAACACTGTTTGGCGGAAATTCCAATTGGCGCGGTCCTGTTTGGATGCCGATGAATTACCTTCTGATAGAAACATTGAAAAGATTCCATGACTATTATGGAGATGAATTCCGTATTGAATATCCCACCCACTCAGGCAACCTGTTTTCCCTGAAGGAAATTTCAGACAAACTTGCGGACCGGGTATTTTCGCTGTTTGTCCGTGACGTGAATGGTAATCGTCCAGTCTATGAAGGTCAGCCCCTTTTTCAAAACGACATCTATTTTAAGGATTATATCCAGTTTTTTGAATATTTCCACGGAGATTCCGGAAAGGGACTGGGTGCATCACATCAAACAGGCTGGACGGGCCTCGTCGCGCGGCTTTTGAAGGTCAGATAGCTGTTATATTCTGCTATCTTTGCAACCCGAATTCAAAAAATTGGAAAAAAGCAATTTCGTAGATCAGATACGTGTATACTGTAAAAGTGGACATGGAGGAGCCGGAAGCAAGCATTTCATGCGTACGAAATATAACGCCCTGGCAGGTCCCGATGGAGGAGATGGCGGGCGCGGGGGTCATATAATTCTTCGTGGTAATAAAAATACATGGACCCTTCTTCCGCTCCGTTACTACAAAAATGTGCTTGCAGAGAGCGGCGAAGCGGGAAGCGGCAATAATTGCACCGGCCGCTTTGGTAAGGATATTTACATTGACGTACCGCTCGGAACGATCGCCCGAGACGAAACCAGTGGTTTGAAAGAAGCCGAAATACTCGAAGACGGACAGGAAATCATTTGGTTGAAAGGAGGCAGGGGCGGATTGGGAAACGCGCGTTTTGCCACACCTACCAATCAGGCGCCGGAACACGCACAGCCAGGCGAACCAGGCGTAGAGGGATGGAAGGTATTGGAACTAAAAGTACTGGCAGATGTTGGGCTGGTGGGTTTCCCAAATGCCGGTAAATCAACGTTATTATCGGTTATGACGGCGGCTACGCCAAAAATTGCTGACTACGCATTTACGACGCTTTCTCCACAGCTTGGAATGGTAGAATATCGCGACGGAAAAAGCTTTTGCATTGCCGATCTGCCCGGAATCATCGAAGGCGCCGCTGAAGGTAAGGGACTCGGGCACCGGTTTTTAAGGCATATTGAAAGAAATGTCGCGCTACTGTTTATGATCCCGGCAGACAGCCCGGATCACGGGAAGGAATTTGAAATATTACGCAATGAATTGCAGCAGTTTAACCCTGAATTGCTTGACAAACGTTTTATAATTGCAATAAGCAAGAGCGATCTTCTGGACGATGAACTGATCACGGATATCCGAAAAGAATTGCCGCCGGATATTCCGAATATTTTTATTTCATCCGCCACCCAGAAAGGGATCCAGGCGCTGAAGGATCTGCTTTGGTCCATCATGAATGAAGATGAAACACGCCACTGATTTTTGAATTTACTTACCTTCATTGCATCACTCAGATGAAAAGAATTTACCGTCTTTCGTTCCTGATTCTTTTTTGCTATCGTCCATATACAGGAATCGGGCAGTCATTGCGCGACGCCGCCGATTCCATCCGGGTTATTCGGGGCGTTCCAGGTATGGCGTATGCAGTTTTTTCCAAAGACAGTGTGTTCGATTTTCAGGTTATTGGATACCGCGTATTTAAATTAAAAGACAGCATTGAACGAAACGATCGTTTCAATATAGGTTCCAATACGACTGCATTTACGGCGTATATCGCTGCCAGACTAGTGGAATCTGGAAAAATAAAATGGACCACTAAACTTCTTCAGATATTTCCAGAATTCACCCGGAAAACGCTACCGGTTTACAGGACGATAACCCTCCAGGATCTTCTCGGGAGCCGGTCAAGAGTGCAACCATTCATGGAAATGAATGAATGGTCTAATATCCCGGTTATAAAAGGTGATATCGTAGCCAAAAGAAAATCATTTACTTATTGGATTCTGCAGCAAAAACCGAATATGCAGAATTTTAACCAGCAGAAAATAGTCTTTTCACTGGCAGGCTATATAATGGCCGCTTCGATGATGGAAAAGGTTACCGGCAGGTCGTGGGAAGATCTGGTAACAGAATACATCCGCAAACCGCTAAACATTTCCATGCGCTATTCCTGGCCAAACCGAATGGATCCCGCGGCCCCCGCGGGACATTGGTACCATGGAGGTTCCTTTCATTCCGAGCCACCGGATACCCGCATTAAAGTACAGCCGGTGTTATATCCCGGCCAGGGTATTTCCATCAGTATGCCGGATTACATAAAGTATATGCAGATGAATCTGCAGGGATTGAACGGTAGAAAGTCATTCCTGTCTCAGGCCGGTTTTGAATTTTTGTATTTTGGTCTGCCAGACTATGCCCTTGGATGGAATAATGGTAGTTTTAATGATCAGTCCTATGCTTTTCATGAGGGTCTGTCACTACTATTTAATTGCAGAACAGAGATTCTAAAAGAAAAAAACCGCTGTATCATTGTAATGGCGAATTCCGGAGATAAGGATGGAAGAGGCGCTGTGCTGGATTTGACTCACCTGCTGGAAGAAAAATATTTCTGATCAGTTTCATCAGCTCGCATCTGATTGTAATAAATTATTTTTGATAAAAGAATCCATGAATTGCATTGCGATGATTCCCGCCAGATATGCTTCCACACGATTTCCTGCCAAACTAATGCAATTGCTGGGAAACAAAACAGTCATCCGGCATACATATGATAATACAGTGAGAACGGGGCTTTTTGACAAGGTTATTGTTGTCACGGACAGCCAGGTTATTTTTGAAGAGATCAGATCTAATGGTGGCGACGTGATGATGAGCATCAGGACTCATGAAAGTGGCAGTGATCGCATTGCCGAAGCTGTCGAAAATCTGGAAACCGATATCGTGGTAAACGTCCAGGGTGATGAGCCATTTGTCCAGGCAGCACCCTTGGAAAAATTGCTGGATCTCTTTAAGAAAGATGAAACGGAAAAGATCCAGGTGGCTTCGCTGATGCAGGTTATAAAAGACAAAAAAAATATCCAGGATCCGAATTATGTGAAAGTGGTGGTTGATCTGCAGATGAACGCGTTATACTTTAGCCGGAGTATTGTTCCTTTTCCCCGGGATCAGTCTGCAGTCGTCACTTATTACGAGCATATCGGGGTATATGCATTCAGGAAACGGGCACTCATGAGCTTCACCCATTGGCCGGTATCTCCGCTGGAATCTGCGGAAAAAATTGAATGTCTCCGGTACCTTGAGCATGGTATTCCTTTAAAAATGGTACTGACTGAATATATGGGAATTGAGATCGACACACCGGATGATCTTCAACTGGCAAATCAAAGGCTATCATAAATATTAAAGAAATTTAAACGATCACAGAATGAAGGAAACAATGTGGGGTATTGATCTCGGTGGTACCAAAGTTGAGGGAATCATCCTGCGTGGCGACAAAGAACCGGAAACCATTCTCAGAACAAGGATAGATACCGAAGCGGCCAAAGGATACGATCATGTGATTGGGCAGATTGAAAAGTTGGTAAATAAAATGAAAGCTGAGTCAAGGCTTACTCCTGTCCGGATCGGATTCGGAACGCCGGGCATTCTGGATCCCATTTCGCACACAATTAAAAACTCCAATACAACCATTCTAAATCATCAGCCGTTAAAAAAAGATCTGGAAGAACGTCTGCAATTACCCATCATCCTGGCTAACGACGCAAACTGTTTTGCGCTGGCTGAAGCAACCTGGGGCGGTGTAAAGAAAGCATCACCACGAGCCAAAATGGTTTTCGGAATTATCATGGGCACAGGAGTTGGCGGTGGACTCGTTATTGAAGGGAAAATTTGGGAGGGCCATCACGGAATAGCTGGTGAGTGGGGACATAATTTCCTGGATGAATCCGGCGGTCCCTGCTATTGTGGTAAAACCGGATGTGTAGAAAAAATCATTTCCGGCCCTTCTTTACAAAGATTTTACGAATCCATAGCAGGTACAAAAAAATCGCTAAAAGAAATCGTGATGCAAAAAGATACCGACCCATTTGCACGGCATACCCTTGACCGGCTGAACCATTTTTTTGGGAAAGCTGTCTCATCCATAACGAATATGCTGGATCCGGACATTATTGTTGTCGGCGGAGGAGTTGGAAATATTGATGAGATTTATACAGAAGGTGTAAAATCTTTAAAGCATTTCATATTTAATAATTATTGCACCGTGCCTGTTATCCGACCCGAACTGGGTGATAGCGCCGGCGTGTTTGGTGCTGCAGCATTAACTCAGAAACACGGATGATTTTTTACTTTTGACTTTTATTTTTACTTTAAAAAGGGCTTATGAAGTTCAGGAATTTCAAAATGGTCAGCTATGTAGTATATGGCAGGGGAAGTTTCAACCAGCTGGATGAAATCCTGGCTCCGCAGAGAAAAGGAGATGCCCCGATGGTATTTTTGGTGGACCTCTTTTTTGAAAATAAACCATTGGTGAACCGGATTCCGGTCCGTTCTTCCGATAAAATTATTTTTGTCGACGTTAATCATGAACCCAAAACAAAACAGGTAGATGCTCTGGCAGAACAACTTAAAACTGCATTTGGGAATGTCAGCGGTGTCATTGGTATTGGTGGCGGGTCAGTCATGGATCTTGCCAAAGCGGTTTCGCTTATGATGAATAATCCGGGTTCATCTGCCGATTACCAAGGGTGGGATCTGGTAAAGAATCCCGGTGTATACAAAGCAGGGATTCCAACGTTAAGCGGAACCGGTGCCGAAGTTTCCCGTACAACGGTATTAACCGGACCCACGCGCAAGCTGGGCATGAATTCCGATTTTACCCCTTTCGATCAGATCGTGCTCGACCCCGAACTCACATCTGACGTTCCCGTGAATCAACGATTTTATACAGGGATGGACTGCTATATTCATTGCATCGAAAGCCTTACGGGTACGTTCTTAAATGAATTCAGCAAATCCTATGGGGAAAAAGCCCTGAATCTTTGTCAGGACGTGTTCCTGGGTAATGACTCCTGGGGCCCCCTGCACGATGATAAACTCATGATGGCATCTTATGCCGGCGGAATGAGTATTGCATATTCTCAAGTGGGCGTGGCCCACGCTGTGAGCTACGGCCTGGGATATCTCCTGGGAACCCGTCATGGCATTGGCAACTGTATAGTTTTTGATAAGTTGGAAGAATATTATCCGGACGGCGTACGCGAATTCAAAAAAATGGTAGAAAAAAACAGGATAGACATCCCGCAACATATTACCCGGGGACTCAGTGATGAACAATTTAATGCTATGATCGATGTATCGCTCGGTATGAAACCGTTATGGGAAAATGCATTGGGGCCCGGCTGGGAACAAAAAATGACCAGGGAGAAGCTGAGAGCATTATATGAGTTACTTTAAAAAGCGTAAAGTTCAGGGTAAATTTGGAATGTGAGAATTTGGAAAATCTTAAAATATCCAAAACAGGCTTTAGGCTTATTTAACCCTTATCAGAATGAGAGTAGCATGTATCATTATGGCTCATAAAGAACCTCAGCAAATTGAGCGTTTCATAAATAAATTCAGCCTCTTCCCATACGACTTTTATATTCACATCGATAAAAAAATAAACCTGCGTCCGTTCAACTATTTAGCTGAAATACCCAACGTTCAGTTTGTAAAAAAAAGGATTCGCGTGAGATGGGCTTCCTACAGTTTCCTGCACGCAGTTCTGGAGACCTTTAAGGAAATTCTCGGAAACGGAATGAAGTACGATTTTATTAGTGTGATGAGTGGACAAGACTATCCAATTAAACCCGTCGCCCGGATGGTCCAGTCACTGGAAAATAATTCCGGAAAAAATTTTATCAGTTACGACGAGGACGGCGAATGGTGGCGGCATGCAATTTCACGCATCAGCAAATATCACTTTACCAATTTTGGATTCAGGGGTAGATACAGGATACAGTTTTTTCTGAACGCCCTCCTTCCGGCCAGAAAATTTCCACTGCCGTATAAATTGTATGGAGGACCCAGGGCCATGTGCATGACCCTTTCGGCCGATTGCGCAGCATATATTGCCCATTTTATCGAATCGAACACAAAACTCAGGCGATTTATACGTTTTACCTGGGGCCCTGATGAGTTTGTGATCCCAACATTGATCATGAATTCAGCATTTAAATCCACCGCCATTAACGATAACTTCTATTATATCGACTGGTCGAAGGGCGGTGTTAATCCAAAAACGCTCACTATGGATGATTATGAATCGCTTTTATCTTCCGATAAAATGCTCGCAAGAAAATTTGATATAAAACAGGATCCGCAGATATTTGACATGCTGGACAAAAATGGATAAGATCTCTTATCTGGGCAACATTTTAAACACGGGTTCGCTTACAGTAACCGGGTACCTTTTTTTCAATTCAGCAATCCATCTGTTTTCCAATTCATCCTGATAGTCGTTGATCAGCAGACCCCGCGCTTCGCTGAATGTTCTTGGTGAAGTGTCTTTGTATTCCCGGATGATATACGCGAATTGTACAGATTTATCCGGATTGATCACCAGTTCGGTAAACCGGCCAGCTTCAGTTTTCATTTTGCCCGGCAATTGCTTCATTTCGAATCGTCCCGAATCAACCTGGATCTGTCCGCCAAAACTGTCAACAGACTTTCTCCAGTTTTTCATATTTTTATCCAGATCCAGTTGCAGTTTTTTAGCGGATATTTGATTGGCCGAATTAAAAATAATCGCCTCCGCACCTGGTTTCCATGAGTAGTTTGACGAATGCGCATCAAAATATTGGTGCAGCCCAACAGAATCTCCTGCGGCTTTGTTCCAAATATGACGTTGCATCACTTCAAATAAAAGATTTCCATCACGGAATTCTCTTACCTGTGTAGCATACTCTTTATTATATTTTTCAAGGTGTTCTTTAAAATAATCAAACGCTACGGTCTGGCGGTATAAATTTAATATTTCATATTTGGTCTTTCCGTTTGTCAGCGTCGGGGAAGAATTCAAGCTCTTCCGATATGTGATCCAGTCTCCGATGGTATACTTTTTATCTGGAAACTGAAACAAAACGGTTTGATCCAGAATGTCCGCATTCGGAGCGGGCTTCTTATTTTGAACCAGACTATCTGTATAATCCCATAGCTTATTTCCTGCAGGAATAAATTCCCTGAAATGTGTTTCTTTTAATATGGTTTGCAGCATGTGCATTCTCGACACTTCTATTCTGGGATCTGCTTTAATTTTTTCTTTTATTTCATCCAGCACTTTATGGTCCGCAACTTCCGGCTGAGGTTTTCTTGCTATTCTTTTGATAATATGATATCCAAAATCTGAAGCACATGGCTTACTGATTTCGCCGTCTTTTTTCAGATCGAAAGCAGCATTTTCAAATCCTGTTTCATATTTACCAATTCCAAATTCCGGTAATACACCTCCAATCTGATAGGACAAATTATCGCCACTGAACTTTCTGGCTAATTCGCTAAAATCAGCGCCCGATATGAGCACCTGGTAAATGGAGTCTGCTCTTTTCCGGGTCTCTTCTTTGACAGACGCGTTCGCCTGGAACGGGAAAGCCAATAGGATTTGGGCAACACGGATGCGTCCTACGGCAGTTCTGTCAGCTGTTTTCTTCAGAATAATATACCCTCCGCCTGTGCGGAATACAGGGCTGTATTTTCCAACCGGCGTATTATATGCGACCGTTTCTATCACATACGGCAGATCGAATACAGTAATGAAACCCAGGTCTCCATTGTTACTTTTTACAAAAGGATCTTCGGAAAATTGCGCCGCTGTCGTATTAAAATCCTTACCGCCTTTCAGTGCCCGGTAGGCCTCCTGAATTTTCTGCCACGCTCTGGTAGTATCAGCGGGAGATGCATTTTTAGAAGCAGCAACAAATATGAAAGAAATGCGCAGGTCTCTCTTACTTCTTGTAAAAGCTTCTTTTACCATCTGATTCAAACTGCTTTCATCATGGGTGTATTGATCGACGATCTGGCTTTTGAAGTTTTGGAGTTCAGTAATCTGACCCATAAGCGTATCCAGTTTCATATCAAGCGCAGCCTGCACTTTCAGCCGGTAACGGATGTAGAGATTCAGATAATCGCGGTAAGATTTATCTGTAGGCTTTATTTGAGTATTATTCTTACGGAACGCGTTCAGAAATTCATCCCGGCTAACGGTTTGAGATCCATAACGGACAAGCGTCTGACCAAAAAATGAATTTGCAAATACGAGCAGGGGAAGGATCAGTACAACATTCTTCATATCAGGGAGTATTGACCTTTTTCAGCTTGAGGTTGATGACTTCATCTATTTGCTGATAAGTGAGTTTTTTCGCCACAATTCTTTTTTCCTTATCCAGTAAATAGAGTACCGGCGTCTGGTAAACATCATATAACTGTCGGTAATCAGGCCGACCGGCCTTTTGTTCTGAATCGTGCTGGGCAGTTGTCTGATAAACGTTTATCCAATCTCCCAAATTGTGACTCCGTATAAAATTCAACCAGTTGTCCTGGCCACCATCTACCATCACGGCATACATCTGGAGACCCTCATATTTCCACTTGGCCTGGTATATGGAATCCAGTTTGGGAATGGTTTCCTTACAATGACTGCAGGTAGGGTCCCAGAAACATACCAGGACGAAATTGGCAGGTATTTCGTACAGGGAACGGGTTTTTCCGGAGGTGTCCGTCATTTCCAGGTTTGCAGCCGGTTGACCGATCAGGTTTGCCATGATGCTGT
>Ga0066787_10000071_pt1 | contig 14783 bp, 11 predicted proteins | sample OrgsoiDNA2013047_FD_70942 | JGI IMG/M metagenome (GOLD analysis project Ga0066787, IMG submission 70942) | Permafrost soil microbial communities from the Arctic, to analyse light accelerated degradation of dissolved organic matter (DOM) -... | ecosystem: Environmental > Terrestrial > Soil >...
ATGCCTATTCCGCGGTACTTGGCTTTCTGCCCGCCGGCCTGAAGGGTCTTTCCATAGCAGCGCTCACTGCGGCCATAGTTGCTTCCCTCGCAGGTAAAGTAAACAGCATTTCCACCATTTACACCCTGGATATTTATAAGAAGTATATCAATAAAGAAGCATCCGAAAAGAAAATGGTCTGGATAGGAAGATGCGTTGCTCTGTTGGCCATGATCATTGCAATACTGTTTACCTGGAAAGATGTATTAGGCATCAGTAGTGCAGGCGGATTTACTTATATCCAGAAATACACGGGTTTTATCAGTCCGGGTGTTTTTGCCATGTTCATGCTTGGTATGTTCTGGAAAAGAACAACTGGTGCCGCGGCTGTCGCGGGCGTGATCACCGGATTGGGACTTTGCTTTTTCTTTAATGAATATGCGCCCGCTGTTTTCGGTAACAATACATGGTTGTATACAGCCTATCCGAACGGCAAGGGCGGATTTGAAATTCCTTTTCTGATCGCCATGGGGCTTTCATTTTTCTTTACCGTACTGGTGATGGTACTGATCAGCATCGCAGGTCCAAAAATAAATCCGAAGGCCTTTGCCCTTGATACTTCTATGTTTAAATTAAAGCCGCAAACAACCGCATTCATCGTGATGATACTGCTGGTGCTTACGGCTTTATATGTAAAATTCTGGTAGAAAAATTTACTGTAATCCCTGCATCGCATCCTGTGATCCCGAAGTATTCATATTTTTTCTCTTAAAGAGCGACACATCCATTTTACCGAACCGGTATGTAAAATTCAGTTTTAACAGTTGGGGGTCACGGATCCGGTTGTATTGCTGTGTGAAGTACGGGCTCTCTGAAAACTGGTCGGACCAGCGCGTACGAAATATATCACTGACGGAAAAACTGATAGAAGCAGCGTCATTTTTAAGGAAGCTTTTGCTGAGCGCCGCATCGACATCCCAGAAAGCAGCAATATAACCCTGTGACGCGCTTGTTATAACCTGGCCGCCGCCCGGGCCGCCACCCTGATTGCCGCCCGAATTTACCGGCAGATTGGATTTTGACTGATAGAATCCGGTAACCTGCATTTTCAGTTTCCAAGGAAGTTTAAAATTCGCATTTATTTTCCCAAACCAGCTCCATAACGCCGGTTGCGACTGCGTTTGCACATTGGTTACGTTTATATAAGAATTGTACACGTTGATGTTGGTCGTCACATCAAACCATTTGGTAATTGTATTTACGGCCGTAAATTCAGCGCCAGCAGTCTGACTATAATTGGCATTGACCCAGGTGTTCACCAGATCCGGTTTACCGGAAATCGCATTCGTAAAAGTATCCACGAAACGGGTGATCAGCTGATTCGTTCTTTTGTAGTACAACGATGCCAGGAATGTATTGTTACCCGTCAAAGTTTTCAGGTAGGAAAACTCAAATGAATTCGTAAACTCAGGAAGCAGGTTTGGATTGCCCCTTGTAATATTCAGGCTGTCAGAATAATCGGTAAAAGGAATAAGCTGGAAGAAATTCGGACGGTTAATCCTTCTTGTATAACTGATTTGTATTTCCTGTTTGTTTTTTAATTTCTGACTTAAAAATAAAGATGGAAAAAGACTGATCGGATACGAATTACTAAAATTCATTTTTTCATTGATGAGCTCACCAGTGTAGTTTGAACTTTCTGCCCTCAGTCCCATCTGATATCCAAAATCTTTTATCGCGCTTGTAAAGGAAATGTAAGCCGCATACACATTATTGGTATTAATATAATTTGTAGAGGCTGCCGGGACCAGATAAAAATTGTCCTTACCCGTCGTATCATAAAATGTATTTGTATTGCTGACCAGGTGCTGGGTGTTGAGTCTTAACCCTGTTTCCAGCTTGGTTTTTGCATCAAACGGATGCACATAGTCCGTCTGAATCGTCAAAAATTTATTGGTCCCACTTCCATTCACCATTTGCTGCTGCACACCGGAGCTGGGAGAGCCGGGTTGTCCTTCTAAATAATTGGTTACAGTCAGGGCGTTATTTTCGTTCATCCCTGCGAAATAATTCAGATCGGCCGTAATATTTTCTCCTTCTTTGGGAAAAAGGTGTTTAAAAGCAAATTGCAAACCATTTGCGTTGAATTCCCTGTCGGTATTTACCGTTCTCTGGCTATAGTCCGTTTCCGTTCCGCCCGGGAAAAAGAAATTGTTTGTAACATCCAACAGCTGGTTTGGATTGAACTGTCCATGCACATGAATACCTGTCAGCGAAAATGTAGTCCGGTTAGTCATAAAATAATCAAGACCGAGACTTCCAAAAGCGAAAGCGCCTTTGTTCTTATTGACCATGGTCTGGTAGATCGATGTAGGCGTGTCGGTCACATTATACCGGTTTACATTTCCGTCGGTAACAGAATGATTCTGGTTATAGAAACCATTGGCGGTGAAATTAAATTTATCCTGACGCAAATTGAAATTCACGCCGCCATTGATGGCGCCGTGGCTGTCAACGCCACCACGAACATTGCCGTTATACCCGGTTTTGCGATTCTTCTTTAATACAATATTCACGATCCCCGCCCCGCCGCCTGAAGCATCATATTTTGCGGAAGGATTCGTAATGACCTCCACACTTTCGATGGCGTCAGCGGGGATCTGGTCAAGCGTGAGGGTGGTTGGTCTGCCATCAATATAGAGAAGCGGCGGAGAATTTCTGAGCGTCAGATTTCCGTCAATATCCACATTCACAGAAGGAACATTTTTCATGACGTCCATGGCGGTCCCGCCGGCATTTATCAGGTCTTTTTCTACATTATACACTTTCTTATCGATATCCATTTTTAACGTGGATTTTGAAGCACTCACCGTTACCACCTGTAGCTGTGATATGTCTGTTGTCAACTTGATGTTTCCAAGATCTTTATCAAAACCATTGATTGTGCTGCTCATCGCATTGATGGCCTGAGCGGGATCCGTTCCAGGTTTCGGCGCCCCACCGGCAGGCATTTTTACCTGGAAAACCACATTTTGCTCAAGCGATTTAAACCCAGTCGCGGATATTTTTAGTTTTAACGGCCCGAATATAGGGAGGTCTTCAAAACTGAATTCGCCTTTTGCATTCGTGGTGAGCCCCTTCAGCAAAACCTGTTTTGATTTCTTAGACACGGAGTCGTATTTATTCCGAAGAAGTATGACGGTTGCTGCTGCAACCGGGTGGCCCGTACTATCTATCAGCTTTCCATAAATATGACCCATGTTCGGCACCCCTTTTCCTGCGCCTCCGGCCGGAAACTGGGCCTTCAATGAAAATGATCCGGCAAGAAAACCCATCATCAGCAGCAAATTTTTCATAAAAACGTTTTGTAAGTGTAAAACTAGTACGGCATGGTTGGATCTGGTCCTGATTTGAGACAAGCGGCTGAAATTCCGCGACCAAATACCCGATCAATTATCCCGTTGGCCGATCAGGCGCATTAGGTCATCTTTATACATGTCACTCAACGGCAATTCCAGTTCTCTCAGAAATACAGAATTCCTGCGAATGGCTGTGATATGGGAAACAGCAATAATATAGGATTTGTGTATCCGGAAGAATTTGCCCGGGGGAAGTTTCTCTTCGATGGATTTCATGCTCATCCGGATAATCAGCGGTTTCGGTTCCCCCAGATGTATTTTCAGGTAATCCTTCAATCCCTCTATCAACCGGATCTCGGAAAAAACAATTTTAACCAGGCCATATTCCGCGTTCACAAAAAAATAATCAGGCCGTGGATGAAACTCCATCGAAACATTTTTCTTTAGTCTGAAGAAATCGATCGCTTTATTACAGGCTTTTAAGAATCTTTCAAAAGGCACCGGTTTCACGAGATAGTCAATCACATCCAGGTTAAATCCTTCCAATGCATATTTTTCGTACGCGGTGATCAGGATGACCATGGGCCGCACAGAAAGAGATTGTAACAACTGCAGGCCTGTAAGACCCGGCATTTGGATATCCAGGAAAATCAGATCCACCTCCTGCTGATTCAATACAGTAAGGGCTTCCATGGCTGTACTACAGGAAGCAACGAGCTCCAGTGTCGGTACCTGACGAATATTATCCTGGAGGAGGGCCAGGGCCAATGGTTCGTCGTCAACAGCAATACATTTCATTTAGTGAAGTTTGATCTGTAACGCAATTGTAAACCAGCCATTTTCTCTCTTGATGGAAAGAATATGTTTCTGGTCATATAACAGGTTCAACCGGCGTCTGACGTTCGGCAACCCGATGCCGGAGGTCCTGTCCTTGACCTCTTCATTTCCTGGCTCATATTTGTTTTTGACCCTGTAGTCGATCAGACCATCAGAAATTTTTAAAGAAATATCAATAACGGGTTCGCTGATCGTACCCGTTCCATGTTTGAATGCATTTTCAATAAAAGGTATCAGTAACATGGGTTCAATCAGCTGGTTATCGCCCGCATCCATATCTACCCGGATGACCAGAGATTTCGCATACCGGATTTTCTGCAGCTCTATATAGCTGTTTACGTATTCTATTTCACGGACCAGGGTGACCGACGCTTCGTCCGATTCATATAACATATAACGCATAAGTCCTGAAAGCCGAATCAGGGAGGGTTCCAGTTGATCCGATTTTAACCTTGCCATCGCCACCATATTGTTCAATACATTGAAAAGAAAATGAGGACTGACCTGGGATCTTAAAAACGAAAGTTCTGTCTTCAGGTTTTCATTCTCACGCTCCTTTAGTAATTGTTCCGTCCTTATTTTATCTGTTACAAACCAGTACACCGTGCTCATCGCCCAAATAAATAAATATGGGAAAATCAGGAAAAAATATTCACGCTGGAAACCCGGCTTCTGACCTTCCTTGGGAAAAAAATTAACCACGGCCAGAAAAACAGCAAACAGAAAAATGATTAATAATATGTATATGCTGATTTTTTTCCGGTTCAGGAACCGGGTAATCAGAAACAATGAATTCAGGTAAAAAAACAGGATACAGCAGGTATCAAAAATAAGTGATCTGATATTGAGTATTGCTTTCCAATTCAGTCGCGACCGATCCGGTTCGCGGTGGAAAAGTAAAGGCAAAGAAAACAGAACCAACCAGGCGAGGATGTGGAAAAAAACAACTACAACCTTAGATCTGTACCAGCGTTTGCTCATGGGATCTGCATCTGCTGCAAGGTCCGTATATATATCTTACCAGGTGCCTATCCTGCGACGAAAAGGCCTGATTCTGAGATAAGATCATCAAGATCTGCAAACGGGCTGCAGGCTTATTCTGACCTCAAACTGATAACCGGATTACTAAATGCTGCCTTGATCGACTGGTAGCCGATGGTAAGAAGCGTGATAGTAATAATCGACAAGCCGGCGATTAAGAATATTGTCACATCTATCGATATCCTGTAAGCAAACCCGTTCAGCCACTGGTTCATGGCCCACCAGGATAACGGCACCGCTATCAAAATTGCTACCAGCACCTGCTTGAATAAATCCCGTGATAATAAGAGCACCAGGTTGGGTACAGATGCGCCTATCACTTTTCTAATGCCGATTTCCTTTTGTCTTTTTTGAGCCGTAAAAGCAGTTAAACCAAATAAACCCAGGCAGGAGATCAAAATAGCCAATCCGGCAAAATATTTGGATAAAATGCCCACCCTGATTTCCGATGTATACTGTTTTTCATACACCGCATCAAGAAAGTGAAAATCAAAAGGAAATCCCGGATTATAACTTTCGTAAAGACTGCGTATTTTATTTATAGTCGCTTTCTCGTTTCCAGCTTGTACCCTGATCATCAGTTTATTCCAGGGCGACGAATCCTGTTTTAGCAAAGTCATGTACAGAGGCTTCACTGTTTCAAGCAGTGATTCAAAATGAAAATCTTTTACCACGCCAATAATTTGAACGGGATTTCCATATCGCGAAATATTCTTACCGACGGGATCTTTCAGTCCCATGATCCTGACAGCTGTCTCATTAACGACCAATTTATTTGAATCCGCGCCAAAGTCTCTTGAAAATCCACGACCTGATGCCATTTTCATACCCATGGTCTCAATAAAATCATAGCCCCCGGCGAAACCTTCAAAGTAAATATTATCATTTGGATTCTTCCCGTCCCATGAAATGCCATAATCACCATAGTTGCGTCCGACCATGATGTTAAATGTGAAAGAAGCATTTACAACCCCTGGCACTTTTTTTACCAGGCTGACAAAATTTTCTTCGGTTCCGATCAGTTTTCCTTCGCAATCCATGCGGATAACGTGGTCCTTGCTGTAGCCCAGGTCCTTATTCTGTACATACTGAATTTGCTTATAAATGACCAGAACCCCCACAATCATAAAAATGGAAATTGTGAACTGGAAAATAACGAGCCCTTTTCTTGCCCATAATTCGCCTACGGACGATCGCATTTTACCTTTTAAAATCATCACCGGATTGAAACCCGCGAGGTAAAGTGCCGGATAACTTCCTGAAACAAATCCCGTGAACAAACTGATCACCACCAGGCCGGACAAGAGACCTGAATCAAAATCCAGGTGAATATCCTTCCCCGTAATCTGATTAAATTTCGGAAGAATCAATATCACTATTGTAATTGCGATGCATACGGCAACAAAAGTGAGCAGCATGGATTCTCCCAAAAACTGAAATACCAGTTGGGTTCTTCCTGCGCCGACCACTTTTTTTATCCCCACTTCTTTTAATCTGCGGGACGCTTTTGCTGTGGAAAGGTTCATGAAATTAATACAGGCGATAGCAAGAATAAATAAGGCGATTATCGTGAATAACCGGACGCTGACGATCCGTCCGCCTATTCTGTTACCATGGTCAAAATTATTATTCAGATAACCCTTTGAAAAGCGGGAGGCAAATGCCGAACGCGTTGTGTCCGTACTATTCTTCACCACAATGTTTGCGATCCGATTGTTAAAAGCCTCCAGGTCGGTACCTTTCTTCAGGAGGATAAAATTATGCGGGCCGGTATTGTTCCAACTGGTTACCCAGGGTTGGATTTGTTTATAATATTCAAATGATAACAGGAAGTCAAACTGCTCCGTTGAATGAACCGGAATTTTTTCAAAAACGCCGCTGACAAAAAATACATGATCGTGCTGAAACAATATTTTTTTCCCGATCAGGTTTTCTGTGGTATTAAATAATTTTACAGCCAGTTCATCGGAGATAACGATGCTGTTTTTATCTGCCAGCACTTTATTCCGTTCGCCGTCCAATAACTTAAAAGAGAAAATATTCAGGTAGTCTTTGCCAACGTACTGACCGGTTGCTTTCAGATTTTTTTCTTCTGCACTCAGCGTAAATTTCTGAAACCAGGCTGCCGGGGCCTCGGCCGCTGCATATTCAACATCGGGCATCTGGGCAGCCACTGTTTCAGCCAGCATTCCGCTTGATTCATCTGAAATGCTCACCTGATCTGACGATACCCTGCGTTCCAGTAATTGGTAAATCTGGTTCTCATTCGCAAAAAACTTGTCATATTGATATTCGTCACGAACCCACAAATAGATCAGGACTGTGCAGGCGATACCCGTAGACAGACCCAGTAAATTCAAAAACGTAAAACGGCGGTCTTTTATCAGGTTTCGCCAGGCGATTTTCAGGTTGTTCCTAAACATGCTTGATTTTTTATTTCAAGCTAATCATAGCTCCAACACAGTGCCATAATACTATGCGCTGGAAACCAAGGATATAAAATTGCCTCGCCAACGAAAACTGCCCGTTTTTGAACGGTTGATTGTACGTTTTAAAAGACTGTAGTCAAAAGCTTTGGTCTTTAGTAATATTATGACTTGGGCATGTCAAAAATAGACGGATCAATCTTTTTGTTAAACTCAACCTTGTTTACAGTTGAAGTAATACTGAATTGTCCTCCGTAACTGATTTCAACAGAGTAGGGAAAAACAATTCCCATATCCGTTTTTTTGAAGTTTGAATATGTGGACGTTAATTCGATTGACTGACCCATAAAACTCGTTGTAGTGCTCACTTTGGTCATATAATAGGTTGTGGCATCTATCAAAATGTTGAATTCAACACTATCAGAACTTGTAACCTTCAGTTTATATGCGTTGCCATCCTTTCCCTGGAGCTCTATTTTGTTGCCTTTTGCCACATAGTTATACAGTGGTCCGAAAGCATCCAGTTTCCCCCTGCCCTGTTTGAAAATTTCATCCGGCAACGCTGTTGGCGTGGTTGCGCCTGCATAAGGATTTACCTGCCATCCGCCTTTGTCAGTTATCACCATAATGACCGTCTGGCCATTCATTTCAGAAACCAGCTTATAGCCCACTCCATTAATTACATTGATCGTGCTGGGACCCTCGTTGCCCATCACCTGGGAAGTGCTTTCCATATAAACGGTTTTCACCTGCTGAAGTTTATCCTTTCCACCGAGGGCATCGATATATTTTGCTACGATTTCATCGGCTGTCTGAGCCTGTATCGCACTAAATCCCGTAAATGCCAGCAAAAGGCCAATCCCCATTTTTACCAATTTCATAAGTATTTTTTTATTTAGTGATAAAGATGCCGATTTTTCTTTGAAAGACCATCTCATCGTAATTTCTGTACTATATAAATATTTTTTCAAAAGTTTTGTATTGACTCCACGTTACATGATACGATAGTGCCGTGAAATGTCTGCCAATATCCTATTTGCACTTTGAGGCTCAATGATTTATGACAACCACTGTGAATTGTTCCCGGTCTGCTTATCTTCGAAAATCAAATTCCAGAAATGAAGACAGGCATCGTCGGTTTTGGTGTGGCTGCTCAATATATGCACCTCCCCTTCATCATCACCAATCCGGCTTTCCAGCTGCAATCGATTTTGCAAAGGCATGGCGATACGGCGAAGGAAAAATATCCCGCGGCACAAATAGTACGAAGCCTGGATGACATGCTGAAAGATGATGAACTGGAACTCATCGTCATTACGACCCCAAATGATTCCCATTTTGATTATGCGTCACGTGCACTCAACGCAGGCAAACATGTGGTGGTTGAAAAGCCCTTTACCATTACGTCTGCAGACGCAAAACGTCTGATTATATTAGCGAAAAACAAAAACCGCGTACTCAGCATATATCAAAACCGGCGATATGTATCCGATTTCCTTACCATCCGCCAATTACTGGAAGAAAACAAACTGGGAGGTATTGTTGAATTCGAAGCGCATTACGACAGATACCGGCCTGAACAAAGACCGAATGCCTGGCGTGAAGAGAACGAACCCGGGAGTGGAATTCTATACGATCTCGGTGCACATCTTATAGACCAGGCTTTTTGTCTTTTTGGTCTGCCGAAATTTGTAACAGCCGATATCCGGATACAAAGGCCCCATGCAAAAACGACCGATTATTTTGAACTGTGGCTTGACTATGATTTTACCAAAATCATTCTGAAAGCGGGTATGCTTGTTCGTGAGCCAGGACCAAGGTATGCCATTCACGGAATGTCAGGTTCATTCTTAAAATCGGGAGAAGATCCCCAGGAAGCACAACTTCGAAAGGGCATCCTGCCCATAGCTACAGACTGGGGACAGGAGTCAGAAGATATCTACGGACTATTGCATACTGAAATCAATGGAAAAATAGTCAGGGAAAAATATATATCATTATCCGGTAATTATGGCGGATTCTACAATGACCTGTATAACACGATCAAAAAAGGAGCAACGCTGAAGGTAAAACCCGAACATGGCTACAATACCATCCGGCTGATCGAGCTGGCAACGGAAAGCAGCGAAAAAAAATGTCGTATTGCCTGTTCTGAACTGATCGACATACCATACAATTAAACAACAAGCAGGGCGCAGCCACGGATATCACTGTTGTCCAATCTGCCCAGTACTTCAAAACGTCCGTCTTCATAAAGCTTTACTACATCATCGGTTGCAATAAATGCACAGGAATCATGGTTCGCCAGGTCGATGATATTCAGCAATCCTTCACCAACTTCTTTCACATTCATCGGATCGTCTTCATCCCTGATCAATATTTTCATCCATGGTACTGGTTTAAAGAATCCGTCTCCTAAAGAATAAGCCTGCGATAAAAGTTCAGTCATTCCATATTCCGAGTGAATCCGGGTAACATCCAGCTTTTGCTTTAGTATCTCGTGCAATCCGTTCCTGGTGATCTCGTCTCTTCTGCCTTTCATACCGCCTGTTTCCATAACAGTCGTGTGGAACAGTTGCATGGAATATTTTTCTGCAAAATCAAGCAGAGCAAAACTGACTCCGATCAACATCGTCCGCTGCCTGTTTCTTTCCAGTTTCAGTAAGACCTGACGAAGTTTTTCCAGGTCATATAAATAGAACCCGCTGTCTTTATGATCGCTAAGTCGCATCAATTCATCAACCATGAATACCAGAGATGAACCGCTCCTTTCGATGTAGGAGGGTAACAAACCCAGGATGCAATAATCCCCCGGATCACCATAAAAAAATTTGAAACCTTTAACGAAACTTTCACGATACACACTTACCTGTTTCACATGATGACGGGCCTGTTCCTGCCCCGTTGTCCCGCTGCTTTCAAAAATTATTTCGGGAACAAAATCACCCGTCTTAACAGCCAAAGTTTTAAAAAATGAAACAGGCAGAAATGGAATCTGTTTCAATTCATATACTGTTTCCGGGATTATATGAAAATGATCCGCAAAATTCCTATAGAGGGAATTACCATTATACTGGTATCTGAAAAGATCCAGGGCGCGTGTTTTAAAATCCTCCGGCAACCCTGTAAAGATCCTGTCGTATTGATTATTAGAAGAATGTCTGTTCAAATCCTGCATGCGGGATGGAATAAGTCGAATCAGAAGTTAAACCGGTGCAATACTAAAGCATTTCGCCAAAATCCTTTAATTTGTGCTATCCAAACCATACTCATGAAGCCTAGTTTGCTTGTTTTGATTTGTATTTTTTTTCTTGCGCTTGGATGTAGTAAAGATAATAACCAGGCAGCGCCGTCCATTAAAGTAAAATCGTATACCGGTATAGTGCCTCCCGATGGAAATTTTGATGCGGTATTGACATATTCCCAAAAAAATGGGAATCTGAGCGGTGATACCTTATTTGTCATTCGTCACCGGTATAATTTAAAACCCGTTCCCCCGGATAACCAGACGACCGACAGTTTTAATACGATAATGCCCGTAACACCAAATGCCAGTTCAGCTGAATTCAGTGTAGATTTAAGTTATTCAAATATACATATTGACAATGGGGAGAATGATACGATTGATTTCCGGTTTATACTGAAAGATATGAACGGGAAGCTGAGTGATACCGCGGCTACCGGAAAAATTGTTCTTCTCCAATAATTTTAAAACAGTTGATTTGGATCCGTAAGATTTTTGATTTTTTCCTTTTCAGCAGTCTATACATTTCACTTTGCGCAGTTTTGATGACCTGGCAAAGTGGATATTTACTGCACGTTACCATTCCCGGTGACTATTACTGGTTCGTTTTTTTTGCAACCATCTGCAGCTATAATTTTCACTGGTACCTGACTCCATTGTCAAAAAACTCAGCCGAGCGGACGCAGTGGTCCATCCAGCATAAGAGCGCGCATTTATTATTTTATTTTGCAGGCGTAATCGGTTCTGTTATTTTTTTTTATAAACTCCGGCAACACTGGTTCGCGCTTTTTTTTGCGACCGTGCTCACTTTCCTTTATTCGGCCCCAAAAATTCCGATCCCTTTTTTCAGATATTTCAAACAGGTGGCCATTGGTAAAACTATTTTTCTCACAACGGTATGGACATATGTTACTACAATCCTGCCTGTCTTCGTTGCGGGCGAGCTGCATTTCAATCACGAGATGAAATGGTTTTCCGCCAGCCGGTTTTTCCTTGTCTACGCTATTTGCCTCCTGTTCGACTATCGCGACCGCGATGAAGACAAAGAGGAAGGTATAAGAACGTTTGTGAATTACTTTGATGAGACCATCGTAACCCGTTTATTCATTTTCACTATTGTCGCTTTTGCAGTATTCACCATGGCATTACTTTTTTCCAATGTTCCGATATTTACTGTTTTTATTATTCTGCTTCCCGGTATTATCCTGTGTTACATTTTCAGCGAAGTAAAAAAGAGCGTTTCCGATTATTTATATTATTTCATTTTAGACGGTTTAATGATGCTTTCGGCTTTACTGATGGCATTACTGCCAATTTGATTATTTTTGGCCCAAATTCCATACATGGCCAAAGCCAGACAAGCAGTTAATACAAAAAATTCCATGCTGCCTTCTGCTTCTCTCCAGTTCCTGAAGAAATATCTTAACACCCCCGCTCCGGTGGGTTTTGAAACCGAAGGACAAAAGATATGGATCGAATATCTCAAGCCCTATATCGATTCATATTTTACGGATGCCTACGGAACCGCCGTGGGTGTGATCAATCCTTCATCTTCATTTAAAGTTGTGATTGAAGCACACGCCGACGAAATCAGCTGGTTTGTTAACTATATAAATCCGGAAGGTCTTTTGTACCTGAAAAGAAATGGAGGGGTTGATCACCAGGTGGCTCCGGGGCAAAGAGTTATCATACACGGCATGAATGGTCCTGTAAAAGCTGTGTTCGGATGGCCAGCCATCCATACCCGGATGGGAAATCCTGATTCTAAAGAAGTACATCCCAAGGTGGACAATCTATTCCTTGATTGTGGTGCCCGCAGCCGGAAAGAGATAGACGCACTCGGTATTCATCCGGGATCGGTTGTCACGTATCAGGACGGATTTGATGAATTGGCTTATGATACTCTGATCGCAAGGGCATTCGACAACAGGATTGGCGGATTTATGATTGCCGAGGTGGCGCGACTCCTGAGGGAAAATAAAAAGAAACTTCCATATGGTTTATATATAGTGAACGCTGTTCAGGAAGAAGTAGGACTGCGTGGCGCCGAAATGATTGCCCGCCGGATTAAACCTGACGTTGCTATTATCACCGATGTAACCCACGATACTGCGACACCCATGGTGAACAAACTGGTAGAAGGCGATATAACCTGCGGTAAGGGCCCTTCCCTTGCTTTCGGGCCTTCCGTGCACAACCTTTTATTATCGTTTGTAAGAAACATTGCAGCAAAAAAAGATATTCCGGTACAATTGCGGGCAGTTTCAAGAAGTACGGGCACAGATACCGATTCCTTTGCTTATGCCAACGAGGGCTGCCCTTCTGTTTTGATTTCCATACCTCTCCGATATATGCATACTACAGTGGAAATGTTGAATCGAAAGGATATTGAACAGACGATTTTACTCATGTACGAGACGCTATTGGCCCTTACACCCAAAACAAATTTCAGCTACCATTTATAATCTCAGCGTTACCTAAAATCTGGATCATGATCCGTAATAACTGGACAAAAGAAGAAATACAGAAAATCTATCAATCTCCCTTGCTGGAGCTTGTCTTTCGGGCGGCCACGGTTCACCGCCAATATAACAATACGGCCGAGGTGCAGGTTTGCACCCTTCTTTCTGTAAAAACCGGTGGTTGTTCGGAAGATTGTGCCTATTGCCCTCAGGCTGCAAGGTATCATACTGATGTTACAGTACATGCTCTGATGCAGACGGAGGAAGTTCTTGAATATGCAAATAAAGCCAAACTGGCAGGATCGACTCGCTTTTGCATGGGCGCTGCGTGGAGGGAAATCCGTGATAACCGGGATTTTGACCGGGTACTGGATATGGTTAAAGGAGTAAATGCCATGGGAATGGAAGTTTGCTGCACACTGGGTATGCTGACAGAATCCCAGGCTGAAAAGCTCGCCGGTGCAGGATTATACGCATACAATCATAACCTGGATACGTCGCCCGAATATTATGATGAAATCATCACTACCCGCACCTATGAAGAAAGGCTAAACACACTTGGAAACGTGAGAAAAGCCGGAATCAGTGTTTGTTGCGGTGGCATTATCGGCTTGGGCGAGACCCATACTGACCGGGTCAACATGTTATGGATGCTGTCTAACATGCCGGAACATCCGGAGAGCGTACCTATAAACGCGCTTGTCCGGATCAAGGGCACCCCGCTTGAAAACAACCCCAAGGTCGATATCTGGGACATGGTACGCATGATTGCGACGGCAAGAGTTCTCATGCCTTCATCTATGGTCCGGTTGAGCGCCGGCCGGGCAGAAATGACGGTTCCTGAACAGGCCTTTTGTTTTATGGCAGGTGCCAATTCAATTTTTGCGGGTGATAAACTCCTAACTACGCCGAATCCCTCATTTGAAGAGGATAATGCCATGTTTGAGCTCCTGGGCCTTAACGCAATGGAGGCATTTAAGTATGCCTTAAAATAAGAATTCCTCCATAGAAATGGAGGAACTTTTTTTAACCCTTAAAACAACCAACATGAAAATCTTTGTGGTTGTATATATAACGTAAGGAAAAACCATTGGTTTAATACCCTTTTGTGAAAGACCTGTTAATCATCTTCACTTGTCAACCAGTGCTAAATCCAGCACCTGCTGCATGGTTTTTACGTAATGGAACTTCAGTCCCTTGATGAAATTGGAATCAATTTCACTGATATCTTTTTCGTTCTGCCAGCACAGGATCACTTCCTTAATGCCAGCTCTTCGTGCAGCCAGAATTTTCTCCTTGATTCCGCCAACAGGTAAAACCTGTCCGCGCAGGGTTATTTCTCCGGTCATCGCCAGATAGGGCCTCACCCTTTTTCCGGTAACTGCAGATGCCAGGGAAGTCATCATGGTGATGCCGGCACTTGGACCATCCTTGG
>Ga0066787_10000072_pt1 | contig 14639 bp, 15 predicted proteins | sample OrgsoiDNA2013047_FD_70942 | JGI IMG/M metagenome (GOLD analysis project Ga0066787, IMG submission 70942) | Permafrost soil microbial communities from the Arctic, to analyse light accelerated degradation of dissolved organic matter (DOM) -... | ecosystem: Environmental > Terrestrial > Soil >...
AACAGCACTAAGGGTCTTTTCAATAATTTGATCATCTCCATAAAATCGTCGCTGACGCTGGTGCCTGGTATTTCATATTTTATATTAAAATCAGAAAAAAATAAAATGGCAAATGAAATCGCGACGATCGCTGCCAATAATAAGTAAATCCGCAACCATGCATCGGGGTTAATATCACTGTAAAAAAGCGGAAATATGACAAAACCGGAAGCAATTCCAATCATAAAAAAACTCTCTATGGAAGTCAATACACTTTTGTGTTCCTTAGGACTGTCCGTAACGAGACCAATCATCGAATAAACGGAAACCTTAATAACGGCAAATGAAATACCCACGCAGGCAAAGAGAATTCTTACGGATGTGAACGAGTTACCAAAATACATGCCGATACAACCAAAGAAAACCAGTGCAAGCGCGATCAGCATGCCTCTTTTATATCCGAGTCTTGGCAAAAAAGATCCGACCAGGAAGGAGACAAATGCAATGGAAAGGTCTTTGAAAGCCTCGAGTGAACTTGCCTTCAATTCATCGACATGATACGTGTTAATGGATTTTTGAATAAGAATGCCTACGCTATTTAAAAGGATGGCAAAAACAAAATAATTAAGATAAAGGGAAGTTTTAATCGTTGAATGGGATGGCATAGCGAACGTTATATGGTTATTCAAATATACCTTATTGGCAGAAGGCTCATTGTTTTAAATACCGAAGCGCTACAGTCCCCGACTTAAAAACCGTCGCCCCAGCAAGCTTTAATCGTAATTTCTCCTGCAGGCTGACACCATCAAACAACCGTCTCCCTTCTCCTACAACTAGCGGGTGAACCACAATACGATATTCATCAATCAGACCAAGCTCCGCAAGTTGTGAAGGAATGTCTACACCACCGGTTAAAATATCTTTGCCTGGTTCCTGTTTCAATTTATGTATTTCGTCTTCAAGACTCGTGCGAACAATTCTTGTATTTTTCCCCTCAACCTTATCGAGCGATTTTGAGAAGACAACCATTTTGTCGACAGCCACAAATGCCTCAGCATATTCGTAATCTGCTTTTGTCTCCCCGGAAGGGTTTTTCAGCACATCGGGCCAATAAGGGACCATTAATTGATAAGTTTTACGACCGTAGAGGAATGTGCCAGTAGCCCGAACGAGGTGCAAAAAATACTCAAACGTTTCTTCATCGGGACGGAATTTGGTATGGTCGCAGCAGCCATCAATGGAAAGGTTGATTACGTAGATCAGATTTCTCATTTGATTGCTTTTTGTTTTAATTTATTTCGGTCCTGGTGATGCTGATCATTTTTCACGATTTTTGACTATAAAGATAAAAACCGTTTCGCTTATTTCTATAGTTATGTCTTCAAAGCACTCATTTAAAGGATTAATTAATGTCCGTCGGGAAATACAAATTTTCATGTTACTTTCAATCCCGCACGTGCGGGACAGTCCCGCTTATGCGGGATCATAACTAATCAGCTCAATTATTTTATATGAATCTTATCATGCGACCTGGAAAGCCGGAAGATGCCCAGACATGCGGAGCTATTTGCTACAATGCATTTAAGGGCATTGCAGAGGCACACCATTTTCCACCAGATTTTCCGGATACTGAAATGGCTGTTGGATTAATGAACTATGCTTTTTCCGCTGCAGACGTATATGCTATTGTGGCTGAAGAGAACGGGCAAATTGTTGGCAGCAATATTCTGTGGGAGAATGGATTTATTGGAGGAGTGGGTCCTATCACAGTGGATCCGACCTGCCAGAATGCTGATGTAGGCAGAAAACTGATGGAGCAGGTTCTTCATCGCGCAGAAGATATCAAACTTGCAGGTGTGCGATTGGTGCAGGCCGCTTATCATAACCGGTCATTGGCACTCTACACAAAACTTGGATTCGATGTACGGGAACCTCTTTCTGTTATTCAGGGCGCTGCACTTGCCATCCGTTTTCCCGGCTACCATGTTCGCGCGGCAAATGAAACGGATCTGAATTTTTGCAACCAGTTATGTTATAAGATACATGGTCATGACCGCAGTCATGAACTGCCCGGTGCTATCAAAGCAGGAAACTTTTTTGTTGTTGAGTATGATGGAATGATTACGGGTTATACGACCCAGGTAGGTTTTCTGGGACACACTATCGCAGCAACGAATACCGGGCTGAAGGCATTGATTGGTGCATCTGCGAATTTTTCGGGCCCGGGCTTTCTGCTTCCTTCGCGTAATGCAGAAGTGCTGCGCTGGTGTCTGCAAAACGGCCTGCGTATTATTGAGCCGATGACATTAATGAGTAAGGGACTGTATAACGAACCTGCCGGTGCTTTTCTACCTTCTGTTCTTTATTAATAGATTCCTCTTTACACGTGGTGCGAATAGGTCCAGCTCCAACTTCATTTTGACTACTACATGCAGGGATTTGGATACTTTATGTTCAGCTCTGAAGCTGACCTTTGGGTTGTAAAGGACGAAACACTCGTGACACGCTCAACGCAAACTTCCATAAATCAATTTACTTAAAATTTCAAATTATGTCAAAGGAAATCAAATTGCCTGCTATTATAGAAAATTTTATCGCAGCAACGAACGACCACAATGGCGATGCATTCATCAATTGTTTTGCCGAAGATGCGCTTGTCAACGATGCTGCCCGGAGTTTCTGGGGCAGAGAACAAATTAAAAAATGGAGTGACAAGGAAATGATACATGATAAAGTTACAATGAAACCGGATATGATTGTTGAACATTACGGCGACTACATGATTACCGCGCTTACGGATGGCAACTATGATAAGAATTTAGCTCCGGATCCAACATACCTTGACTATTTTTTCACGGTAAAGGATAATAAGATCCTTAAAATGTTCGTAATCATTAATAAGGAAAAAAGTTTTAAAAAACCGAAATGATCGTATTCTGTTTCGTTAGAAGAAGGATAGGATGTACATTACAATATGAAAAAGATGGGACCGAAGCCATATATCATAAATTCCATTTCGGAGCTGCACCGGATATTTTCGCTGCCAAAACCGGAACATCCGCTCATTAGCGTGATCGACCTGGAAAAAACCCATAGTATTGCCAGCGAAATTTCAGACAGCGTAGTATTTAATTTTTATTCGGTGTGGCTGGAGAAAGATGTAAATACTAAATTGAGGTATGGCCAGCAATATTTCGACTTCGAAGAAGGCTCGATGATTTTTATAGCTCCGGGCCAGGTTTTGTCAACATATAGTCACTCGCATTCGCCTTCAGGATGGGGATTGGTTTTTCATCCGGATTTTATTCAACGTTATCCTTTGATCAAAACGATTAAGAACTACGGATATTTTTCCTATGCTGTTCATGAGGGATTGCATCTTTCTGAAAAAGAAGAGATCATCGTTACTCAAATAATAAAAAATATCCTGCTGGAATATCGGTCCGTGATCGATCATTTCACCCAGGATCTGATCATTTCCCAAATTGAAACATTACTGAAGTATTGCGACCGTTTTTATCACCGGCAGTTTTTGACACGGAAAAATGCCGGCAATGATTTGTTGAGCCAAATAGACACCATATTGTCAGAGTACACTGACCAAAAAAAAGTTGAAATGGGCCTCCCAACAGTTCGGGTCCTTGCAGCCCGTCTGAACGTTTCTCCTAATTACTTAAGCGACATGCTTCGGTCCCAGACAGGACAAAATGCACAACAGCATATCCATGAAAAGCTGATTGAAAAGGCAAAGGAGCTGATTAGTACAACTTCGTTGTCCGTAAGTGAGATCGCTTTTCAGCTTGGATTTGAACACCCTCAATCCTTTCACAAGTTATTTAAAAACAAAACAAAACTTTCGCCGCTTGAATTCAGGCAATCATTTAACTAAAGCTTAGTGAAGCGATAAAAGAAGAAATGAAACGTATGTTGAGAATATTCAGAAATCATCACCTTGGTCTTCCTGCGCTCACAGCCATCCTGACTGCCTGTCTTCCGGCTGTCGGTCACGCGCAGGCCGGGAATCCCGCCGTCGCTCATCTCCAATATGCTCTCATCGGAGATTTCACATTGGAAAATGGTCGCTCGATTGATCAATGCAAAATAGCTTACCAGACTTTTGGAAATCTCAACAAAGAAAAAAATAATGCCGTCCTCTTCCCTACCTGGTTTACCGGTACGAGCATGGATCTGTTGCCATTCGTTCCCGGAAAGCTGATAGATACGACCCGGTTTTTTCTGATCCTTGTAGACGCGCTGGGCGACGGCTTGTCCAGCTCGCCATCTAACAGTCAGACGCAACCGGGAATGAAATTTCCTATTTTTTCGATCCGTGACATGGTTGAATCGGAATATGTTCTGCTTACCGCGCATTTGAATATTCATCATCTCTATGCTGCTTCCGGGGTTTCCATGGGCGGTATGCAGTCATTCCAGTGGGCCGTTTCTTATCCCGGTTTTACTGATAAGATCATCCCCATTTCTGGTTCACCTCAATTAAACGCCCCCGATCTGTTGCTTTGGAATGGCGAATTACAGGGCATACAAAACGATACAGCTTACAACGAGGGTAACTATACCGGCCATCCGGCCATGCCCTCCGTTACGATACTGCACCAGTTTGCCGTGCACACACCTGCCTGGTTCGCAGATACCATATCGCGCGAGCGCTTTGATTTCTGGCTGAAACGCATCATAGCAAACGATCATTTCGATTGGAATAACCGGGTCTATCAGCTCCGCGCCATGATAGACCATGACATTGCAAAAAAATATGGAGGATCACTTCAAAATGCCGCCAAACAGATCCGGGCAAAGATGCTGATCATCGTTGGCGGACAGGATCATATGGTCAATCCGTCTCCGGCAATTACAATGGCGAAAATTTTAGATGCCCGGTTTCTGATCATAAAAACCGATTGCGGTCACGCCGTGCTGGATTGCGAATTGGAAAAAATCACCGCAGCTGTGCATCAGTTTCTGAATTGAGATCCAGCCAGAGAATCTACTATTATGTTTAATTAAAGTCCAATCGTCATTGTAATCCAATACAACACCTGTTATGTCATATTTGCGTCCAGCAAATTTAAAGGTGAAGAATTTTCCAGTTAATTTTTTTGTCATAATTAGGATGTTAGGAATAAGGGTACAGGTCCCATTTTATATTGTCAAACGAAACATCAGTCATTATAATTATATTTTATTGATGTTTTTTATTTGAAAACATCAACCTATGCCTCCCCGTTCACCATAAAATCCATGAACGATTTATTTTATAGATTAATTCTCAAATTGAAGAAACAATTTCCACCATCCATTACTCTTACAATTGTTTTCCTCCAGTAGTCCATATAATGAAACTCCCTTCTATTTCCGTCTGAATTAATTGGAATCAACTAAGTTCTGAGAAACTAACCATTCTTCAAAACGAATTAACCAAGACTCGGCCGGGAAACCATGCAATCCATGCCTTCCTTTCGCGTAAAGATGCAACTCCACAGAGTGTTTGGAATTTACCCATGCTGTGTATAAATTGACACTATTGGATACAGGCACAAGTTGATCGTCTGATGCCGCAGCAATAAATAGCGGTGCCGCGTTTTCCGGAACTTCCATTTTATCAGAAACTTCAGTGGCACCATATATCGAAGCTACAAAATCTGGTCTTGATTCTTTCTCACTATGAAACGCCAGGAAATTAGCCAACGTACCACCTGATGAAAAACCCATGATGCCTATTCGACGAGGATCGATTCCTAATTCTGTTGCGTGCACGCGAACATATATTATTGAATTTGCAGCATCATTTTCTGCCATTTTCAGAATCGCGGATTCCGATATCGAATCGCCGGAGCCACTTATCATCTCTTTCCAAGGATCATCTGTTAAACTATGCACCAACCGATACTTTAGTACAAAGACAACAATGCCTTTCCTGTTTAGCTCTCTCGCCACGCGTGTACCATCGTGATCTATCATTAACACATGAAGACCTCCTCCTGGACAAACGATTACAGTAGTAGCATTTTTAGACACTGAATCAGGGTAAAAAGCAGTAAGAGAAGGGTGTGTAACGTTGTATACAATCCGTTCGTTAAGCGGGTTCTTTTTTGTTTCCTGTTCGTTCCAACTCCAATCTTTTGAGTTTGGAGCAGTGCCTGGGTATAGTTGAATTATTTTATTCTGGCCCGATGCGAAGCCACAAAATAGATTACTACAAATAATAATCGATATGCTCAATATTAAAATTCGGATAAGTGGCGCAATGGACGTAACCTTTTTCATATAAATGTTACAGAATTGCCTTTGAGTGATCAAATCAAAACTACTAATTAAAAATCAGTTCTTGCTGCTGAAAAATTATATAACAAGCCTAGGATATTCATTTCCTGTATCCCAAGCGACTAAGCTGAGAATCAATCACCTGATCCCCGATTCTTATAAACAATTTCTCATGGTGCTTTTCCCATTACTTGCGTATCATTCCGAATCATAGTGTATCATCAGGTATCATACCGTATCATCGTGCCCCATAATCTGGCTATCAATAAACGAAAATCCGAACGGGTTGAGACTGGGAAATAGATCAGAAGGAGGTAAACATATTTGCGCTATTATCTGTTTAGTCATTTTATGAAGAAAATTGGTTTCTTATCGTTCGGACATTGGGCAAACCATTCGGCATATAAAACCCGTAGTGCAGCTGATACCTTGCTCCAGTCTATTGATTTGGCGGTTGCTGCGGAACAAATTGGTATTGACGGTGCTTATTTCCGGGTGCATCATTTTGCCGCCCAGTTAGCGTCGCCCTTTCCTTTGCTTGCGGCTGTTGCTGCCAAAACAAGCAAAATAGAAATGGGAACAGGCGTTATTGATATGCGTTACGAAAATCCACTGTATATGGTGGAAGAGGCGGGCGCTACTGATCTCATTTCACGAGGGCGCCTGCAACTTGGGATCAGCAGGGGATCACCTGAACAGGTATTGGACGGGTGGCGCCATTTTGGATATGAGCCAGCCAAAGGAGAGACAGATGCGGAGATGGGTAGACGCAAAGCATCGGAATTCCTGGATAAACTAAAAGGAGCAGGATTCGCCCGGCCTAGTCCAAACCCCATGTTCCCCAACCCACCCGGACTGCTACGTTTGGAACCGCATGCACAGGGATTGCGGGAACGTATCTGGTGGGGAGCTGCTTCCAACGCTACGGCCATTTGGGCCGCTGAAAACGGTATGAACCTGCAAAGCTCAACTTTGAAATTTGATGAAAATGGTAAACCATTCCATATACAGCAAGCCGAACAGATAAGGCTGTATAAAGAGGCTTGGAAAAAAGCAGGGCACCAGCGTGAACCGCGTGTATCTGTCAGCCGATCTATTTTTGCTTTGGTTACGGAACAAGATGAGATTTACTTTGGCCGGGAAAAAAACCAGACCGATCAATTCGGTATGATTGAGCCGACGAAGCGGGCTGTTTTCGGAAGAAACTATGCAGCCGCACCGGATCAACTGATAAAGGAACTGGCGAAGGATGAAGCTATTCAGGAAGCGGATACGCTATTGTTGACGATTCCCAATACATTAGGAGTAGACTACAATGTACATGTATTGTCTTCTATCCTCGAGCATGTTGCTCCGGGATTGGGTTGGCGTTAGATTAAATGAACTGCATACAAATTTTACCCTGTTTACCAGGCGTGCGTTGAAAAAATGGAGTTATCGATCGCACATTTGTTTCTTCTTTCGAAAGTGGGGATTCAATATGTACGATTGGGCTCGCATAATCCCAAGGTGTGTGTACTCAGACGCCTTCCTTCGAGGGTGTTAAAGGAGAATGGAAATGGTGATATTTGCAAAAGAGGTGTTTGCGCCATTTTACAATTCCATATAAATTTTTACATGAAAAAAGTAATTGAAAATGAGAAATAAATCTATTCAAAATACAAATAGAAACGATCCTGCGTCTAATGTAAATGCTGAGCCTTTTTTTAGTATTATCATGGAGGGGCTAAAAGGGGAAGTAGACGGAGAACATTTTTGGGACGCCGTTGCTGAAAACGCAGTGTTTGAATTTCTCTACAACTTTCCAGGGTTTGCCAATAAAATCAAAGGGCGCAAAGCATATATGGATTGGTTTGAAGGTTATACGAATGTTCTTCATTCCGCTGATAATTTACGAGTGTACAAATCAGAACAACCTTCCAATGTTATTATCCTGGAATATGAGGTTCACGGTAAAGTGCCTTCTACCGGAAAAGCGTACGACAACCGCTTTTGTTCGATCATTACCATAGCAGACCGGAAGATAATTCACTGGCGGGATTATATGGATTCACTGGCGGTGATGCTTTCGCTTGAGGCTGATTAGGCTTCGGCAGGCGAAGCAAATGAATACTTCATTTCATTATTTGCCAATACAAAAAGTACTGTTCTCCGATTCTAGTGGCTTTGCTGGGATTTAGTGACGGATTAGTGACTAATATTTCATCATTATTAAATTTTTAGCTATCTAATCCGAACTATTCCTTCTGCCACTTTTGGAAACCTTATAAATACAAGCGGATCATGTCCGGGGATAATCAATGAAATATCAGGTTGTAAAATTCTCATTCTTTTTAATTGCTTCACATAGGCATCTGGATCAAATAGGTAATAGGTTATAGGCAGTAAATGTTCAACATTATAATAAAACCAACAATCATCTGAAGCAAGAATTACTTTATCTGCTTTTGTATTAACGAGGAGATGTTGTGATTCCCAAGTATGTTTCGATCCAATGAATGCCCTGATACCCGGAAGAATTTCAATACTATCCCCTTTGATCAGGGTTAATTTTCCTTCAAGGTTCTTAGCAACAATATTTTTTACATCTTCTTTATTTAAACCTTCATTAAACCCATTCTTCTGCCACGCAGCACCTACAAAGTAGTCATAATCGTCTTTTTGCATCCATACCTGAGCAGATGGGAATAATACAATCCCCCCTATATGGTCAAAATGCGGATGAGTAATGATGATGTCAGTAATTTCTGTTGCTTTTATACCCATTCTTAGCAATGCGCTATCGGGCCTTACATAACTTTTCCAGAGACCACTGTCGTCGCTATTGTATCGCAGGTGGCCAGCATCTACTAAAATATGCTTACCGTTTCCTATTAGCAACCAAAACATCAGGCAAAACTGAACACTGTCCTTGTCAGAAGCGCCTGCTGCCGCAAATGAGAGTGGCATATGCCCCCCCTCTGTCGCAAATCGGATTGCATATACTTCATATTCATTAGCCTTTTGAGCAAAGGAAGTTATTTGAATACAAAGAAGAACGAAAAGAATGTGTAGATTTTTCATAATTGTTAGGTAATAGGTCGATCTTTGCGCATCAATTTAGAAGCTTTTCCCATGTAATGTTTCGTATGCGTCTCTGACCCCTGAACTATTTAAACCAATTGATTGCAGCTTTGATTCTATCCGACGGTATACGACGTTGGCTTGAGGAAATATTTCGTCTGTCCAATACTTTAGCTTTGGATCAAAATAACCCGTTTCACATAGAAAGGCAACCCCATAACGATAGGCGTCCCCCATTGTGTCATCCAGTTCGCTAATTTTAAAGGATCCGTCCGGCTGACAGGATTGTGTCAAACACCAGGTGAGCAAACGGGAAATTTCAGATCTCACTTTCTTCTTAGTTGCCGAATCTAAATCCGGCCACGCATATCTGAAAATTTTGACGGCATCCCAATTCAGATGGTTTTCGTAATGTTCGTTGAATGTAATACCGGCGGGAAAATCGACGTTATCGAGTTGCAAGAGTCTTTTGGCAATTAAATCCTTGTGCGGCACATCCCCCTGAAAATCCGAAATCACGTGGAACGTGATTCCCATATCATCCATCTTCCAAACGTTTCCCTGGCGGTCCACCATCCACTGACCCCAACAACCGGTCACCGGATTTTGCCAGCGGCTGACGTAATCGCTCAGGGCATTTAAAAGTTGCGGATGAAATGTATAAGCGATCGGCTTCTTTTTATGCAGTAGTCTGGCGATAGCAGAGAAAGTCTCATCGAGCTGTTCGCGGTTAAATCCACCAGTTCTGGTAAAACTATCAAAAACCGCAGAATCAAGGACTGCCTTAAGTCCGCTTGGCGAATTAATCCGATCCAAAAAAGTAAATGGAAATCTGGGAGTGAGACTGTCAACTATCTGATCACTGGAATAATAAAGTCTAAGGTACCAAGCGGATATACCTGCTCCCCATGATCCGTCAGAGGGCTGCTGCGAAGAAGCATCTTTTTGGTTGGTGGCCGCAGACAAGCTATTTCGCAAATCATCAATTCGAATCCGGGTAGCCGCAGTATCAGCTGTAAAGTTTAGTCGCCACCTGATTTCCCGGTAAATGTGCATCGAATAAGTTATGTCTTCACCGGCCGCTTCTCGCTGGTTCAGCACTTGAATCATGGGCTTGATGACTGGATTGAAAAGTTTCAACCGTTTTTCGCGCGCTATTCTAAGTGCAGCCAGGTCCCAAAAGAAAGTTGCTTTTTCTTTTACCCGCGCCATCCAGGGCTTTTCCCAGAGCTGCGCAGGAGGAGTAAAAATGTGCTCCCGGTATACGACTATCGAAATTAAAGCCTGTTTGAGTGTTTGCAGGCTGAAGGCAACGACTAAAATCAAAATCAATAAAGAAAAGAGGATTGGCCGCCATTTTCTACGGCGTGATTTTGTTGTTACTGATTTTAAAGCCGGCATTTCGAAGAATAGCTTATATATTTCAAATGGAGTGACTAGCTAAATTTACGAATTTCAAATCAGACTTACGATCGAAGCATGGGGCCCTTAGGTTAACTACTTTTTATATAAAACTGAGTACAGAATTCAGCAAATAGAAAGATTGGCGGATCTTGGTTTCTGTTCCAAATTAGGCAAACTGTTTGTGATGAACAATAATCTCTCCGTCGACAAGCCAATCGCTCAACATTTCTACGAATGATCATCGCTGGCCTGCAAATTGCATGACATTTCAGAGACTGATTTTACACTCCTTCGGAGATAATGAAGAACAAGGTGTATCTACCTTGGTCGCTCATAATCAGAAATTAAAAAATGAGTAAACTGAAAAACAAAGTAGCCGTCATTACAGGCGGCAATAGCGGTATCGGGTTTGGTATTGCTGAAGCATTTAAAAACGAAGGTGCTGTAGGAGCTATTGTCGGCAGAAATCAGTCTCAAAGGAATTGGTCTCTTATTTTTAAGCTGATGATGGAGGGTAACAGGTAGCAATCAAAAATTTAGAAATTCATTCAAATGAATAATACCCAGTCACCAATTAATTCCAATTGGACCTTCAATGAAAAATTCGCCTTCCGGTTTTGTTTCGTCTTTTTTTTATTATATATCTTCCCTTTCCCGGTGAATTCAATCCCATTTTCCAATGAGTTACTTTCTCTGAATCAAAAAATCGCCGGGTGGTTTGATGCGCTTTTAAATGTTTATTATAATTTTTGGCACGGCATCGTTTCCTGGACAGGAAAACACGTTCTCCATCTTTCCTATAGTATCGTCACATTTACGAATGGCAGTGGTGATACAACATATGATTATGTATTGTTTCTTATTTATATTAATATATCCCTGCTGGCAGCCATCATATGGACGTTATTCGACCGGAAGAGAAACAAATATACATCTGCCTTATACTGGCTTCGCGTTCTGGTCAGGTATTATCTGGCGATCGTTTTATTTGGCTATGGATTTAGTAAAGTATTTCACGTACAAATGCCTTCGCCCTCCTTATTCCAACTTGTTCAACCCTTTGGAGACAAATCACCCATGGGTCTTGTCTGGTCTTTTGTAGGCTATTCCAGGGCGTATAGCGCGTTTACAGGTTGGGGAGAAATTATCAGCGGCGGACTGCTCTTTTTTAGACGTACGACAACTTTTGGCGCACTCTTTAGCATGGTGGTTATTGGAAATATTGCAGCAATCAATTTTTGTTATGACGTGCCGGTAAAATTATATTCATCCACATTGTTTATCATGTCAGTCTTCCTGGCCGCTCCTGATCTAAAACGATTGTTAAATGTATTTATTTTAAACAAGACAGCCCAGCCGGTTATCTTTAAAAACTTCGTGCACAAAAGATGGCAGCAAATGGCCGTCAGATGTTATAAAGCGCTATTTATCATTTATGCATTTTACAGTAGTATATCAGGAAGTTTAAATGGTCAGCGGGAATATGGAGATAAAAGAATATTACCTCCTTTACATGGTATATATAATACGAGCGTATTCATCCGGAATAAGGATACGATACGACCACTAACAACAGACACTACCAGATGGAAACAAATAATCATTGACTTTGATAAAAGCGTTCAGATTAAATTTATGAATGACAAACTTCAATGGTTTAGCTTTTCCGTGGATACTGTACAACACCTGGTCAGTCTAAATTCTTATGATAATACAATCAGCAAATCCATTCTTTCTTATAAAATAGATGGTTCATGGTTGACCTTAACAGGAGATTTGTTCGATGATTCTGTTTATATACGCCTGAATAAGTACGATGCGGAGTCATTTAACCTGATGAACCGTGGTTTCCATTGGATCAATGAATATCCATTTAACAGGTAGTCGGGAGTGGCTCCTGACCTCCCATCAAATTTCCCCTGAAGTAAATGGGCTTACTACTTATCTCCATGTTGTAGTACTGTAAGAATAATTCCGAAAAATTGCCTTTTCTTCCGGGTAAGCGCCCTTACCTCTATAAACCCGTTCTGCAAAATCCATAGTCATCGCTTATTCTTTTTAAATATTTTAGCTCTTGCCACAAGACGGTCGGTTAAAAATGACTTCTCGGTTTTAATTGTATTGAAGACCAAGACATCGGTTAGTTGAACAAGGTATAAAAGTAATGCGGGCATTCTGCTATAAATCCATTTCCATTGTGTTTGGATATCCTTGTCAATACTAAAGATAAAGTTGAAATTTTGGACACCCGTGAGATTATTCTCGTTCCTGGTTGTGGATAAATGCAGTGCCCGGTCTGACATATTTATCAAGCTGCCAGGATCTATTTTGTCAAAAATGAGTCTATTAATATCTTCCACAGTATATACAGGTGTTGTCAAGCATTTTAATGAGAGATCAATTAATTGATTACGTTCGTCATTCGTGACTTTTGCAGGATCAAATTCTAAATCAGAATTAAATTTCTCAATAAATTTTTCCTCGAATAATATCCTCAGTATCACAATAAGACTAAAAACGAACGGTTTTCTGATTAATGCAAATGTAACTGACAAACGCTTTTTTAAAGAACAGGTAAAAGCTTCTTGTGAGAAGTAGCATATGTCCATTAATAGTGCTCTAACAACAGTTCCTTTGACAATCTTGTCGTGATCATCTTGCTTTCCTGTTCTCAAAAGAAAATTAAAAATATGTTCGTTTTTTGATAAATGGTTTCCACTTAATTCAATAGAATAACTTTTTAAATTATCATATTTGGCATCAATGATAAATTCCTCGATCTGGCCGATCAAAGACATACAAACATCATGTTGTCTATGAAATTGATCTGGGAGGAACAAGTAATCTCTCATTATGAATATTAAATTTGTTTCTGATGTTTATCGTATCACTTTAAGTCAGGAATTTTATTATTAAATATATCGAGTTAATTTAATTCTCACAATCAAAGTAGTCTCCTACATGGTTACTCTTAGCAATAGCCTAAATCTCCTGAAATGCATAGTATCGTACGGAATCATTGTATCCCATAAACCGCCTGAAGTGCAAACACTTGGAGGAGCTTGATCGTCGCTAGTTTACTAACTTTTCGCCTTGTTAGCTAACAAATATTCCCCCACATTTGTGTAACCTACCTTTTCAAATACCCGATTTGAAGATGGTGTCAATGCATTTGTAGACAACATAACAAATGGATTGCCTGCTTCCAGTAGGCCCTTAGTCAACGCATGAATAATGGAAGTACCATAGCCTTTGTTTCGAAGAGAAGGGTAAGTATAAAAATGGCCAATTACTGGAAAATCATAGTCTTCGTTCAGAGATTGGGCCATAGAACAAGCCCTTCCGCAATCTACCCATTGATAAATAGAATCATCAAGAATTCCAGACATAATTTTCACCCTCATATTTTCTGGGTCTTTTGTATCTCCAAAATATTCTTTGGCAAACCCCTCACTAAGTGTTGTCAATTCTTCAATTCTATTGATATCTCCCATTTGCATACTACCGGGTGCATATTTATAGTCAAGTGAAACCGCTGAGCATTTATAAATAATACGATGTTTCTGCAACTCATACTCTGTTTGATTTAATTTAAAAAGGGCATCTATTGTTTTCTTGCACCCAGCGAATCGGTATCGCTTGAATTTGGAGAATTCCAATTCTTCGGAAAGCAAAGGGATCATATCATTGTTAAATTGATCATCATATATCAAGCAAACCTCTGTCGTAAGCAATACTATTATACAATTATTATTTTTATTAACGATATTAAAGAATGTATGCACTTTCTCTTCGCCTCTTAAAACCCTATTAATAGTTTCGATGAGAAAAAAATAGAGCATAGGACTTGATTCAACAAAATCGCTGTTATAACTAACATATTCATTAAATCCCGAGAATCGTTTTATTTGAGG
>Ga0066787_10000073_pt1 | contig 14568 bp, 17 predicted proteins | sample OrgsoiDNA2013047_FD_70942 | JGI IMG/M metagenome (GOLD analysis project Ga0066787, IMG submission 70942) | Permafrost soil microbial communities from the Arctic, to analyse light accelerated degradation of dissolved organic matter (DOM) -... | ecosystem: Environmental > Terrestrial > Soil >...
CCCTATACTATAGAAATATTTTGTATTCGGGAGAAGAGACGTCAGTAGAATTTTATGTTCTGTGATGAGTGAAGAATCCGTGATGGAACGATCAAGGCTGCCAGATTCGCTGCCGTAATAGATACGACCGCGGGACAGCGCATCTGTGCGCCACCTGATCAGTATACTGGTCGGCGTGGCTTCCTGCAGATAAGGGCCACGTACAAGAACGGGCAAAACCTTCATGGGATCGTCCTTGTCTTTTTTTTCCGATCCCGACTTTTCTTTTTCTTCCTGCTGGGCGGATGCATAGCCTGTAAAAAGAAAAGCCAGGGAAAAGAAAAAGATGCATAACCGGCTCATGATTTTATTTTATACACCAACACTTTGAAACTGTCCGGAATCCTCGTCTTATTGTCTGACTGCATATCAAAAGCGGAGAAAAAAAGCCTTCCGGTTTGAGGATCAAATGCATGAGTTTTTGCTTTCCATTGCGTAGTGAGCGTTTGCACCACACTGTAACTGTCAGGATCATCCTGGTGTATGATGGTTGCCGTGCCGTCCCCGTTGGAACAGATGATCAGACCAGTGCGGATATCATAGGTCACCGCATCCACACCCGAGCCGATCGGAACAGTTGTGATTATTTTCCCCGTACCCAGATCCACTACGCTCATACCTTTGTTTTTCCGGCACACCGTATAAAGCCGCTGATGGGTGATATCAATCGCAAGGCCCGTCGGACCTACGCATGGATCAAGAGGAAAGCTGCTGATGATCGCCGCTTTTTTCGCATCGATTACATTCAGCCGGCTTTTATCCTCCAGGTTGTTGTAAATTTTCCCCGCACCGTCCGATACCGCAAATTCCGGCGTGCCGCCCAGCGCAATTGAACCGGTCTGCTCCATGCCCGCGGCATCAATCACCGAAGCATCACCGCTGTCTCCGTTAAAAGTAAAAACCCGCTTAGAAAAGGCATCATACAGGATGGCATCTGGGTCCTTGCCAGTAATGGCGATCGTCTTTAAGACCTTCAGGGTCTGAAGATCAAAAACCACGACAGCATTGCCTTTTCCATCGCTGATAAAACCTTTTTGAAATTCGGGAGCGATCGCGATGCCGTGCACGCCATTAAGATGATCGATCGTGCCGGTCACCTGATCTGTTTTTAGATCAACTACGCTGACAGAAACACCATGGGAAACATACAATCGCCCGGCCAGCGTATCGATGGCCATATAGTCATAACCCGAATTCCCGGGGATGGAAATTTTCTTATCGAGCTCAAACTGCGGGGCATGCTGTGCCGATGCTCGTTCGGGAAAATAATTTATACTCAGAATGATTAAGACGGAAAGAAAACATTTCATCAGTCGAATATTTTGTAAAAATTATATTAGTGTTTATTTCCCTGACCGTCTGACGTATAGGCACCGATATCGTTGTTATAAGTGCTGTTACCCTTGCCGATAGCAGGAGAGCCCGGCTGCAGATGATAGTCGTTGGTAGTGGTGGCTCCATTTGGTGTAGCCACTTTTCCGTCGAAACTCTTAAACATCGGATCCTGATTACCAACGGCATTTGAGATCAGGTCGGAAGACTGTGGTTTGCCCACGCCATCGCTAGGATAAAAATTACCGTGGATTGAAATGCTCAGATCGCCGCCCTGTGTCGTATCCTGATAGGTATCCTGCGATGCATAAAATAAATTGTTGCCATATTTTGTGTTGGTAGTGTCTGCATCCACGAATATTTCCAGGCCCTGGTAATTGTCGACCATTATATTGTTATATACATTGCCACGTGCGTTGACACCGAGTGATACACCGCGTCCTGGTTCAGCCTGACCCCTTCTCCAACCGTTACTGACGAGCGTATTGTTAAAAACATTTACAACTGTCTGCGGTATGGGTACGATATCGTTCGTTTCCAGTTTCACACCGGTTCCGGCCTGGCTGTATATTACATTATAGGCTACGTTTCCGGTTACGCCGGTTTTGAGGTTGATCGCTTCACCATCAGTGGAACCGGAACATAAAATCGTATTCCGTAGAATATTTATTTTGGCGCCTGCTCCCAAACGAATCAAATCGTCCTGACCATTCGTGAACCAGGAATCCTCAATGTCTACATTGATAGGCGCAGAAACATATACGCTCTTTCTCGGGCCGCCGGAAGGATCGGGACCTCCTGTATTGTCTACATGCGTCCATTTAATAGTAACAGACTGGGCGCTGTCACATTGAAACCCACCCCAGGAACCCGGCGTTTTGGTATCCGAATTAAAAAATACCGGCTGATCAGAAGTTCCTACCAGCAACAGAACGCCCTGAACATTAATCTGTGCATCACCTTTTACAACTACAGTAACACCCTGTTGTGATGCCAGTGTGTCTCCTAATTTAATTGTTAAATCACTTGTAATTGTATACGTATTACCCGTGGTTAATGTGCCTTTCACAAACCCCGAAATATTTCCAGGTGCAATGGGGTTTGAAGTGGGCACGGTGGGTGTAATGATATTGGTTTTCTCATTGTTGCTCTTGGAGCAGGATGCTATAACCAAAATCATGATTGCTAAGACGGAGAAAGCGTTTCTTGTTTTCATTATTGACTTTTTTATTTAGTACTTATTTTTCATATCGTATTCCAAAACTGAAATTGAACTTCGTGATATCGCTCGTCACCACGAGATTATTGATCTCGTTTTTGAATGGCGTGTTCAGAAGATTATTCCATTTAGTAAAAACGGTAAAATGACTGTTGTGTAAGCCTTTCTCTGCGGAGAAGGCGAGGTTGGCCTGTGGCTGCTGAAAATAATCATAGCCGAAAATCGGATACACAAGCCCGATAGACCGGCCTATATATTGAAAGGATAATTCGGCGAAAAGATTGTTTTTCCTGCTGCGGTAAAGCAGTGACAGGTTCAGGGTATGATCGGTCTGACCCTGCAGTGCCCTTTTTTGCAAGGTGTCATTGTTATAATACCCCGAATTCAGGTCATAGTATGATTTGATGGATCTGGTACTGGAATTCAGATATGTATAATTCCCGGTGACACCAAAGTGGCCGAAATATCGCGTGAATGCCAGTTCAATACCATAGTCGGTGGCCTGATCCGCATTGACGGGCTGATACGCGGTGCCGGACAGATAAGCGAATTCTATCGGGTTCTGCAGTTTTTTATAAAATACCCCTGCAAAAAATTGTTCATCCTCACGAGGATATATTTCATACCGGATATCGAAGTTATCAGCAGTCGTATGAAGCAGGTATGGATTTCCTTCCGTGGTAGTTGCCGTTGTAGTGCTGAGACGTGGGGCTGGCACCAGGTCATAGTAATTGGGTCTTGAAATGGCCTTATAATACGTGGCGCGAATATTTGTTATCGGGTTCACTTTGAATTTGAGATCGACGCTTGGCAATATATCCGTATAGGATTTGTCGAGCCCGTTTATGCCGGTCGCATAAAACGTATTCAGCGCATATCCCTGCTGCGTTCTTTCGATCCGTACACCCCCAAGTACATCGAGAAACGGGAGCGATATTTTTGCTTCGCCATATCCGGCCGTTACATTTTCATACACATGGTATTTATTCTTGTCATAGTCATAGGTTCCGCTGCTGTTGTAGACGACCCATTGGGCGCTATAGATATCAATAAACTGTTGTTTGATGCCGCTGCTGCTTGTGGTCGGCTTTAAATCGTATTCATCCTGTATATTATACCGGACCTTATGCCTATAAAGACCACCGACCTTGAGTTCCATCGTTTTCCCACTGCCGATACCCGTCCTGTAGCTCAGGTTGGCCATTCCGCTTAAATCCTGATCTTCATTGTGCTGCCATATTCTGGAAATCGCGTCAAAATAATTTGGCGTCACCACAAACTGATAGGGTCCATGGATATCATTCGTCGTGTGTACGGTATCTATTTTTTTATTCAGCGAAAGATCTGCCATGTCCGGACTTCTCTTGGCTGCATATGAAAACACCCCTGTCCAGTCGACAAGAAAATGGTCCGATAAAATATGCTTACCGTCGAGCTTTACATTTTGCAGTAACTGTCTGCTTGTCAACGATGTGTAGTCTGTGGAAACCGGACCGGTTCCGGGAACCGTTCTGCCGCCGTTGCCTCCCAGGATGGATGTATCGATGATTAATCTCGATTGGGCAAGGTCGCTGTACAGCGTGATACTGGTCAGCGTGAATTTATTTCGCGGGTTGAGCTCATAGTCCAGGTGAAGAGTCAGCCCGCTGTTCAGCTGCTGGGTTGAAAACGAACGGTTCGCAAAATCCGATACAGTGGGTTCGCCACCGGCATGTACGTTTGGTGCAGCCTGGTTGAACACGGAATTACTTCCATAATACTGGTTCTGAAAACTCCCAGCGACCATCAAACCAAGCCTGCGATTCAGAAAACGACTGCCATAAACAATACTGGCAACCGCATTGGGCAATGGCTGAACATCTTTAAAATCAAGATTGCTCCGGCTGAAATCATTGGGCTGGGCGACATAAGAATTTCCAAACCGTTCGATCACACTCTTTTGTTGAATATCCTGTTTGGAAAACGTAGAGAACTTGCGATCAATAAAAATTTTATCATAACCCAGTGATCCGAGTACTTTAAATGTTTCTTTTTCAGGAGCATCTTTCATAACCATGTTCACGGAGCCACCAATGGCGTCTCCCTCCATTTCGGGGGTCAGTGATTTGCTTACTTCTATGCTTCCCAATAAATCGGAGGGAACAATGTTTAGCGGAACGTACCTCGACTTGTCGTCGGGACTTGTAATTTTTATTCCGTTGATCAGCGTGTTATTGTATCTTGGATCAAGACCCCGTATAATCGGATATGCCTCATCGCCGCCGCCGTTGCGCAGAATAGTAAGACCACTCATCCGCTGCAGTACATTGGCTGCATTAATATCCGGAGATCGTTCCATGGCCTGTGCCGAAATCACATTGACAATATTGCTGCTGTGTTTTTCTTTTTGTATGGCACCCTGTTCGTCCTCCTCGCTGATCCTACCAAAAACCTGGACCGCAGAGAGATCCCTTCCGTGTTCATCAAGCTGTATCTTTATTTCGTACCGTTTCTCATTTTTTAATTCAACATGTTCCTGATAGGAGTTGAAACCAACATATTCAATCCTGATTTCATATACGCCCCTGGGCAAATTTTTAAAACTGAATTCACCATCTTCATCAGTAATTGCATTGCGTATAGCCCCATTTTCACCAGTACAGGTCACAAATGCACCTGCCAGTTTCTCTTTGCCACGGTGACCTTCCACTTTTCCTTTCAGATCCGAAACCTGACCAAAACTCAGGGACACATTTAGCAAAAAGATAAAGAGAACCAAGTGTTTCATCATTGCAGCCATGTCTGATACAGCAGCAAAAGTGATTGAATACCAGTTTAGAAAATTCGGAAGAAAGAAGATTAATAATACCGTAAGGGATTGGTAATAAACAATTCACCTCAAGTACAGAATTGCTTCAGAATCTTCAGAATTTAAAGCAAAGAATAAAATGCTTTGATATTTGCGGTGCAAAATCAGGCGTGAAAGCTACCAGGTAAAACATTTTCCGGTCATGATTTATTCATATTCGGGCAATGGTGTAATATTTTCTTAACGCTGAAAAAAATCCATCAGAATTGTTATTCTCAGGTATTTGATATATCACAAATAAAATAAAATCGGAAAGGTAATGCCGCGCCAGGTCGTTAAGATTCGCCTGGAGGGTCTTAAGCCATCTTAAAGATTGCTAAATCAAAATGGAAAGATCAATTATTTCGACGAGTGAACCAATGTTTGATCACTAATCGGTTTTGTTCGATGAGATGACGGCGGATGGCCATGGAGGAGGAGAACAAAATCACAGTGTTCAGCCACCCGGTAGTAAGGACATATCCGGGTGGCATCAAGATCTGCTTACTGTGTATTTCTAACTAAATTCTTATTCGTCAGGAAATCAATAATACCAGCAGTTTTGCCGATCCACAAAGTCAAAGAAACGATCCAGACAAAACAAAGAGCTGCAGACAAATTGTAATTTTCATTCAGGAACAGCACAGCACTGGTTGCGCAGGTAGTAATGATCAGTAAAAGGGAAACAAGGGTAGAGATCGGTTTCATAATTTTAAGTTTAGGGTATATGAAGAAATTGATTACGAATGATTGGGTAAATCAGGCAGGGTGGATTCGTAATTCAAGTGGATAAAGGATCTAAACTAAATCAGAACGGATCATTGGAGGATTCTCGGGAGATGGATTTTTTCGATAAGCAACAGTAAAAACCTCATTGCTGAAACAAAGATTAAAAAGGATTACCGGAAGTGCAAGCATCAAATGAATTATTTTCATTTTCTCCCATATTGGGAAGGAATATGCATTTTTCTTCATGTATAATGAAATGCTAAACGAATGCATGGCAAGGCTTTGCATCATAACAATCTTTATTAACTCCGCCGAATTGTCGCGTAATTTTATTTCACATATTCCTCCCATACATCATTTTTGATGCCTGTCTGACCGGCCCCGGCTATTTATGTGATAATATATGTCAGCGTACATATACTATATATGAGTGTTTTCCGAATCCGGATAAATATTCAAAACAAGGTTACATATCCTTCCTGTGTGTTTACTAAACCCTGAATAACACATTTATGAGAACAAACAACGAAATTCTGACCGACTATCTGGACAAACACTTAATCCCGGAAGAAATATCCCGGATCGATTGTATAATGGAGACTGATCCGGTGATGGCCGCCGATATGGAATATCTGAAACTTGCGATAAGCACGGTTCGGGTAGCAGCAATTTCCCAACAGGTTTCAGCCATTCGTGCATCCATGAATAAAAACAGTTCGGGCAATACCGGAACAGCGGTGGTCAGATCCATGTACAAGATGACGATGCGTGTGGCAGCAGTGTTTGTTCTCCTGATCGGGTCTGCAGTGTTATATAAATATGTATCCGTGAACGACCAATCGTTTTATAACAGGCAGTTTGTTGGTTATGAATTAGGTTCAAGTCGCGGTGCAGAAACTAATAGTGCTGAAGTGGATGCCTACCAGGATAAAAAGTGGAACACGGTGATTGCGATATATGATGGACAGCATACGAATTCGAATAAACCGGGATTCCTGGCAGCGATGGCGCAAATGCAGTTACATCATTTTCCACAGGCAGTAACACTATTTGAGAATATTATACAAAACGGATCTGCGGATCAGTCATTCAGGGAAGAATCTGAATATTACCTGGCGCTCGCATATATCATGAACCATGAAGTAGAAAAAAGTATTCCGCTCATTAATAAGATAAAAGGAAATCCGGAGCATGCGTACTATCCGCTGGTGTCGAAATTCTCTTCCATTGATTTGAAGATCATAGAATTAAAGAAAAAATAAAAAAATGGTTACAATACGGGAAACCGTGGTTACTAATATTTTGACGCTGTATCCTGAAAAACCAAAATAATCCAACCCTTAAAAAAGCCGAAAAGCCAATCCTGAAAAACCGAAAAACCAATCCTGAAAAACCGAAAAAACCAATCCTGAAAACCAATAAACTGAAAATCCTTACAAAAACCGACACAACCGAATCCTAAGAAAACCGTCCAATCCAATCCGATGAAATGCCAAAATCAAAAGTCGACGTATCCATGTAAAACACTAACTAGGTTTAGACAACGTTTTTAAAATCCAATGACCCGTGAAAAAGCGCCGACTTTTTTTTCTTTTCTTTTCCTGATTCACTGATAAGATCGTACTGAAACCTTTTTAAAAAGCAGCCCCCAAAGGGGCTGCTTTTTTTGATTGGATCCAAACAGGAATTATTATATTTTTAACCCCTCTCCTGGTACAGACCGAGTACATTCCCCGAAAGATCCCTGAACCACGCAGTGATTTCAGGGGCGTCCATGCCAACTGGCTGCACGATAGTTCCACCATGCTGAATTATTTTCTGAATCGTTACGTTGATATCATCCACCATAATATGCACGAGCATACCGATCTCAGTGGCCGGCTTGCGGTCGGTACGCCAGGTGCCACTCACTTGGTTCACGCCGTCATCAAAAGCGGCAGACCCGTCGCCACGCTTGCGGACATTCCAGTCAAATACCGTATGGTAAAAATTGGCGGATTCTTCTGTGTCGCGCGTGGGCAGTTCCAGGTAACAGATCTTACCATTGCCAAAAGTCGGTTGTTTGTTATCATTCATATATCGTTTTTTTCGAGATGGAAAATTTCTTCGACTGTCTTACTAAACACACGCGCAATTTTCAGTGCGAGCAGGGTGGAAGGGATGTATTTATTGCTTTCAATCGAGTTAATCGTCTGACGGGATACACCCACCTGCCCGGCAAGTTCTGCCTGGGTGATTTCTTTAATGGCGCGTTCTACCCGGATGCTGTTTGTCATACTTTTTTTTCAGAATCATTAGACCTGGCCGAACGGTTTAACCGGTAGAGTACCCATTGAAACCGAAGGATGAAAAACAGCAGCGGCAGCCATATGTTTAACATCAAAATATGTCCGGACTCGCTGCCGTGCGTAAATATCAGCCCAAAAAGAAGGATGGCATAATTCAGGTAGATAGCCCAGCGGAGAGAGTCCAGACGGAGCTGGGTGATCTGTTCGTCTTCCACCCGTTCCCTGGAAAAGGCTACGAGGAAAAGGCCGACCAACACCATCAGTGTGGTTCCAATGAAAAACAAGTGCGGAGGGGAGAATAAAAAATTACCCGCACTATCGGATATCGGATCATGATCCCCGTATCCCTCCGGGTACATGGCATCCCAGAGTAGTTTGATCGGAATATGTACGAGTATCAGGCCAATCCCAAAATATCGGAAATTAAAAGGAAGCAGGTATTTGGGTCTCATAATGTCAAGTTTGAGATGCTAAATGTAAAGAATACTTTACAAATTAATCGAATTTATTTCCTCAGATGACAATTTTTGTTCTGATTTGTCATTACAACTGAAACCATCGCTCACTTCAATCGCTGCATATGAAAAAATTGTTTTTCGTTTCTGTTTTGATCGTTTGTATTTCTTCCGTTCAGGCCCAAATCCGTTTTGGTCTGAAAGCGGGACTCAATCTGGCAACCGTTTCCGGGACGCTGAACCCGGCAGTAACATACTCCATGAAACTCGACTTCAATGGCGGTCTCCTTGTTTCCATTCCGCTGGTGGCCGGTGTCAGTCTTCAGCCTGAAGTGATATATTCCGGTCAGGGGGCAGATCTCAAGGTCGACAGCATCACCGGTAAATACAATTTTTCGCTGATCAACGTACCGGTAATGCTGAAGTTCATGACTAAATCCCATTTTTTCGCAGAAACCGGACCGCAGGTTGGGTTCCTGATAGGCGCGAAAATAACCTCCAGTGGACAATCCTATGATGTAAAAAGTCAGTTGAAAACAGCCGATTTTGCCTGGTGCCTGGGTATCGGTTACCAGTTACCTGTAAACCTTGGCATCGATGTTCGCTATAACCTTGGACTCACCAATACGACGAAAAACTCCGATACATCCACCGGTGGCGGGACAGTCAAAAACGGCGTTATCCAGATCGGGGTATACTATCTTTTTTGAAAAATGCCGTCCCTTCGAACCCATATACCGGGCGGGATTATCGGATCGCCTGTCTTTTAGGCGTGAATATCGCTTTGGCAGTCATCTAGCTGTTTCCAAGCTGTTTCCTTGCTGTTTCCTTGCTGGTTTGTTGCTGCCGTCAGAAGGGAACCAGCAAGCGGACAGCAACAAACCAGCAACAAACCAGCAAGCAGACTGCGAGAAACCAGCGACACTGCCCGGGATAATATGCTTGTTATTGCCAGAATTTCGGTCGTTCTGTCGTGCCCCCCTGATATTTGCAATCCAGGCAATGTTTGGTTGCGATGTTCAGGCCCCCGCTTACGAAGTAATAAACGTCAAAGGAGGTGTCAGCATAATTCCAGACCAGCGAATTCAGGGGATCCGTCGGGATACCTTTGATCGGACAATTCACACCCGGATTCGATTTCCAGTGTGGCAGATCATGATTATCAATAAACAATCGCATGTCCGAAACAGCCGAAGCGGATACTAATCCACGGGTATACCTTGTTCCCGGCATCCCTGCACGATGGCTTCACGGATGCTGTCTGCAATGGCTCTTTCCCCGTTGAATACTAAATATTCCAGTTGATTGGTCGAGGGATTGAACTCGTAAACCCTTGTATATAAATTGATGTCAGGTGAGATGTCTATCAACGAATACTGAGTTTCGCCTCTTTCATATTTATTCGCCTTGAGGAAACGGGCCGTGTAATGTTGTCCCTTGTACGGGAACCTGGTTTGAATGGTCATCATGATATTGGGATTTTGGACTTCGAATATACTGATTCTGGTCAGCTTTGCGGGTAATGAATGTCCGGAATAACGCCACGATGCCGACTAAATTGCGCGGTTGTTTAATTCATGAATACTTTGTTTCTATGGCTTCTCCGATGGCTTTAATAAATTCCGGATTTTCCAGTATGGTATGTTTTTTACTGACGCGCTGGCGCCAGTGTACACCACCCGGACCCTTGCTTGAATACAAAATGGTGAGGACCGAAGCGCCGGTATCGGGTGTCCGGCTGTAATATACTTCGAACAGCGTCCGTCCCTCGAAAGGCACGGCCTTTACTTCCGCGGAATATTGCAGCCCGTTGAAAGCAAAATGGATCACAAATGGGGGAATCACAGGACAAAGATAGCGCCATGGAACCAATGAGTATTATATGTATGGCCCGGGATTTGAACTACTATTATTTTACAAAACGAAAAATATAAATGATATGAAAAAATCCTGATACTAATTTTGGCAGGTGTTGCCGTTGGGATGTTGCTGGCTCCGGATAAAGGTTCCGAAACTTTTAATAAACTGGTAAAAGGTCTCGATGACCTGAAAGATAAAACCATGGACGAGATAAACGATTTAGTGGGGAAAGGGAAGGATGTGATTAATAAGGGGAAAAAAATGGCCGGAGAAGCATCCGGGAAATGGTAACAAATGAATAGACCATTAAAAAAAATAGTAACGTCCGACGATCTGAGAGATTCCATTCAATCGCTTGAACAACATTGCCAGCGTACTGAATGGCAGCTCAACGAGTCGTTTGAGGGTTTTAAGGAAAGTTTGAAACCCATCAATTTGTTGAAGCAGTTGGCGCACTCGATTTTCCCGTTTTCGCGAAACACCCGAACTCCCGAACTGCTGAGTAATCAAACCGGTCATTCAATCCGCCAGATGCTATTGCAAAAAATGGGCAGGAAGAAAATACTGATTGTAAAAAGCAAGTGAATGCCTGGAACACATCGGTCGTATTCATTTACTCGTCCGTAGTTAAAATAAATGTTTTTACTTTTTTGGTATTGGCAGAATCTGATTTCACTTCTTCATACAGGTCAAAATCAGATGTATATTTTCTGGGATAGTGACCTGCCCAAATATGACTCCATATTTCCAGAAGCCGGTCAGGTTGTTTCCCCGATGAGTCAAATTCATAGTAGGTTCCGGCTGAAATTGTTGTCTTTGTAAGAATATCTGTTAATTCCAAAGTTCCGATCACTTTATGACCGATTAGTGTCGTATAGGCGCCCATTTGGTCCGTTTCATAGTCGGTGTAAACACTGTATATATCGTCTGAAGCCCTATTGGCTATAAGTGAACTGATGTTTTCTGAAAAGAACCGGCCCCAGAGAGCGGGAATATCAATCTCCGCAGCACCCGGTGCATTTTTCGTTCTGACGCAAATGCCAACGATATCAAAGGAAGGAAGAATCTGTATAGTATACGTCATGAGAATCGAGGATTATTTCTATCATAAAGATGTTATCATCATCTTTAAAGTTAATGAAAAACCGATTTGTTAAAACATTTTTTGTTAACGAGAAAATTCTGTGAAATAATAACGCTTACAACATTTCAGTCTTCAAAAAAAATAATTTTATCGCGTTGTTTTTTTAATAACCAAAACTACTGCGATGAAACTCACGTATCAATTCACCTGCTGCCTTTTTATTTTCTGCGCATTATTTTCCTGTCGCGAACATCCCATTCCATATACTCAGGACGGTGACTGGGCCGCGGAAGCGCAACTCAATGGTGCCGCCCGTAGTGAGGCGGTTTCCTTTGTGATTGATAGTATGGCTTATATCGGAACGGGATGGGACGGCCTCGTCACGCGGTATAACGATTTCTGGAAATATGATCCGGTCCTGAATGTCTGGGTGCAGGTATCCAGCATGCCGCCGGGCACGCAAAGAAATTCGGCAGTCGCCTTTAGTACGGCGGATGGAAAAGCGTATGTGGGTACGGGTTATGACGGACTGCACTATCTGAATGATTTTTACCGGTTCGACCCTGTGACGAATGGATGGATATCCATTGCGCCATATCCAGGCAGCCCGCGGTATGAGGCTATAGCGTTTGGCATCGGATATTTTGGCTATGTGGGTACAGGATTTGACGGTGCGAATGCGCAGAAGGATTTTTATCAGTATGATCCCACGGCTGATTCCTGGACGGATCTAGGCTTTAGTGGCAATAAAAGATATGCCGCCGTTGCGTTTGTATATGATAGTAAGGGATATGTCGTTACCGGTGTGAACAGTGGTGTTATGCAAACGGATTTCTGGGTGCTCGATCCCGCAGCCACCGGAAGAAAATGGACTGAACTCCGCCACATTACCAATTACAGTTCGGATTCTTATGACGACACATACACAACCATCGTCCGGATGAACGGATCTGCCTTTGTGGAAGGTGCCAAGGCCTATATCAGCACGGGAGAAAACGGCGTGTATAATTCCAATACCTGGGAATACGATTTTGCCAGTGATGCGTGGAAGGAAAAAACGCCTTTCGAAGGACCGGGCACCACCGGGGCCGTCGGATTTTCACTGCCCGGTTCAACAGATGGAGGCGGTTATATCGCCACCGGCAGAAGCTCTCCGGGTCAGGCAGGTGCTTCCGATTATTTGTGGGAGTTCTTTCCGGGAAAAACGCAGAACCCGAATGACAACTGAGACAGTTAAGGCTGTCAGTGGTGCTTTTCCAGGATCCTCTTACGGTGCTTACTGCCCCAGGATCTTAGCTCACCGATCAGTTTATCCAGCGTTTTGCCATATGGAGTCATCGAGTACTCAACGACAACGGGTACCGAGTCGTACACCGTTCTTTTAATCAGCTGGTTCATCTCTAAGTCACGCAACTCCTTGGATAGCATCTTGTCTGTAATACCAGGTATATCTTTGGCAATCTGACTAAACCGCTTGTTTCCAAAGGAAAGTGCAATGATAATATGCAGTTTCCATTTACCACTTAGTATATCCAGGGCATCCTTTACCGGCAGCATGGCCTTCGTGCAGCCGCTCTGCGTTCTTTGGTTTTCTGGCTCCATTTTTTTCATTTTACCCGCTATATCACGGTATAGTACTATATAAAAGTATAGTCCTATATTTTATATAGTAAAGTTAGTAATTTTACATCATTCATAAAAATTAAAATACACAATAATGGAAACAACAAAGTGGTTGGTGGATCCGATGCATTCGGAAGTACAGTTTAAGATAAAACACCTGGTCATTTCAACAGTTACCGGTTCTTTTAAAACGTTCAGTGGTGACGTAACTAGTTCCGGGAATGATTTTAATAATGCCAATATTCATTTTACAATGGATGTAAACAGTATTGATACCAATCAGCAACTTCGAGACGAGCATTTAAAAGCGAGCGATTTTTTTGATGCCAAGGATCATCCCAGCATCAATTTTGAATCTACTTCTTTTACAAAAAAAGACGGGGATGAATATAGTTTAAGGGGCAACCTGACCTTGAAGGGTGTGACCAAACCAGTAGAGTTGAAGGTGGAATATGGCGGTTCAGAAAAAGATCAGCGCGGTAATACAAAGCACGGTTTTGAAGTAACCGGAAAGATAAACCGGAAAGAATTTGGTTTAGTGTACAATGCCCTGACTGAAACAGGCGGACTGGCATTGGGAGAAGAAATCAAACTGGTGGCGAATATTCAGATCGCAAAAGCAGCGTAACCGGCAAAAAAAAATAAAACCTGAAAGCGAATCGCTTTCAGGTTCGGGATAAGGGTAATGGATAAGGGTAATGATTAAATTGAAAGAACCTGGAGACTGTATGCCATCGGATCCTATATGTATGAGGAGTAAAACTTCGTAGAAGATATGCCGGTCTCAAGGACCAAACAATAGAACGAAAGTTATAGGGAACCGTGGCCCGGCGGGGTCAGTTCTTTCTAAAGGCCTTATTGATCGCTTCTGTTCTGTTCTGCACGTGGAGTTTCTCGTAAATCCTGTGGATGTGCTGGCGTACAGTGCTGGTGGATATGCCCAGCTGATCGGCAATTTCCTTATACAAAAGGCCCTGGGAAAGAAGATGCAGGGTTTCATTTTCCCGAACAGACAGAACCTGCATGCCGGCAATTGTTTCCGTTCGGTTTGTTTCCTGAAAATTGCTTACCAGTTTGCGTGCTATATTTGCACTCATAGGCGACCCCCCCTG
>Ga0066787_10000074_pt1 | contig 14172 bp, 19 predicted proteins | sample OrgsoiDNA2013047_FD_70942 | JGI IMG/M metagenome (GOLD analysis project Ga0066787, IMG submission 70942) | Permafrost soil microbial communities from the Arctic, to analyse light accelerated degradation of dissolved organic matter (DOM) -... | ecosystem: Environmental > Terrestrial > Soil >...
AAAGGAAAATGGAAAACGATCATTGTGTAACTACTATTTCTGATGGCAAATTTCCTGGCCAGCGCAAACATTCCTCGCTGAAAAAGACTAATTTTAAAAACAATTTTTACCGTTGGCGCAAAAAGACAAATCCGATTTGATAAAGTACCTGAAACCTTTTCCGGCAGATGTACAGAAAAGAGCTTTATGGTTACGGGATTTTGTATGGGCGCTTTATCCTGAAACAAATGAACTCATCTACGATAATTACAATGCCCTTGCGTTTGGATGGTCGCCGACGGATAAGGTAGGCCATACTTTTTGTTCCATAGCCGTAGGCCGCACGAGTTTAAATGTTCATTTTGGATTTTATTGGGGAAGCCAGATTGCGGACCCTGAAAAGAAATTAATCGGCGAAGGCAATCAGTACCGGTATATACTGGTAAAGGATCTGAAAGATTTTCCCGAAACATATATTAAAAAACTCCTGAAGGAAGCATATGCAAATTCATATGCCAAAGTCAAAGACCCGAAACAATTCATGGCAGGAAAAACAATAGTGAAATCCATATCTGCCGCAAAAAGAAAAAAGAAGGGTAAGCAGTAAGGATCTTTTTAAATATTCCCTTTTTTTAATTCACTGACTCCATAATCAACAGCCCTGGCTGTTAAAGCCATATAAGTCAATGACGGATTTTGATTCGCGCTGGAACTCATACAGGACCCGTCCGTAACAAATACATTCGGTGCTTCCCATAACTGGTTATGTCCGTTCAGTACAGACGTTTTGGGGTCGCGACCCATCCGTGCTGTACCCATTTCATGTATACATAATCCGGGGTTGGCGTCGGGATCGTTAAATGTTTTTATATTTTTCAATCCTGATTTTTCCAGCATTTCCGCTGCACTGTTCATCATATCGGCCCGCATCGCCAACTCATTCCCCCGCCAGATGCAATCAAAATCCATCAGGGGAAGACCCCATTTATCTTTTTTGTCTTTGCTTAATGTTACGCGGTTATCTTGATGCGGCAGATGTTCTCCCCATCCGCCGATCCACATCGACCAATCCCCGGCTTCAGTTAATTTCGCCTTGAGTGATTCACCAATTCCTTCCAGTTCGGATACTCTTCCCCGGTAGGCGCCGCCCTGGTAACCAAATCCGCGCACATAATCCTTTTGTTTTGTTTTTTCATTGATATTTCGGAACCTGGGTATATAAATTCCATTAGCCCTCCTACCGTAAAAATAGCTGTCCTGAAATCCTTCGTAGGTTCCACTCGCTCCTACATGGTAGTGATGGTCCATCAGATTTCGTCCCAGTTCACCACTCCCGTTTCCAAGGCCTTCCGGGTGCGCATCGGAAACGGAGTTCATTAAAATCGCAGTCGTACCGATCGTCGACGCGTTCAGAAAAATTATGTTTGCATAATACTCTTCTGTTTGCATGGTGTTGGCATCCAATATCCGGATACCTCTTGCGCGTTTTTTGTCCTTATCATATATCACGTTGACGACGATCGAAAATGGCCTTAACGTAAGATTCCCCGTGGCATTTGCTGCGGGCAGGGTGACACCATTGCTGCTGAAATATCCTGTAAAAGGACAACCACGGTCACACATGTTCCGGTACTGGCAGGGTCCGCGCCCGTTCAATCCCTTACTCAGGTTGGCGACCCGGCCAATGATCATTCTCCGGCCGTCTGCAAATTGATGTTGAATCTGATCAGCCATATGTTTTTCCAGGCAATTCATCTCCATGGGCGGAAGGAATTCACTATCGGGCAATTGCGGCAATCCTTCTTTCGATCCGCTGATACCTACAAATTTTTCGACATAACTATACCAGGGCGCAAGATCCTTGTAACGGATCGGCCAGTCCACGCCATGCCCATCCCGGGCATTTGCCTCAAAATCAAGATCGCTCCAGCGATAACATTGTCTGCCCCACATCAGGCTTCTGCCTCCTACATGATACCCGCGTATCCAGTCGAATGGTTTTTGCTGTGTATATGGGTGTTCAAGGTCGTTGACAAAAAAATGCTTGTTGGTTTCGTTACAAAATCCCCTGACCTGGATATGTTGTTCCTTTCGCATGTCTTCGGTTATGCTTCCCCGGTGGTCAAATTGCCAGGGCGCCAGCGTTGCCGTTGGATAGTCCTTAATATGTTCAACATTCCTGCCTCTTTCGAGCACCAGGGTTTTTAGCCCTTTCTCACAAAGCTCTTTGGCGGCCCAGCCTCCACTGATGCCGGAACCGACGACGATCGCGTCGTATGTGTTTTGTTTTATGGATTTACTATTGATCCGGGGTGAATCGGGCGGCATGGAATCGTTGATGTTGAGATATGAATTTACAAAAAAAAACATCCGTCGGCTGACGGATGTTTTAAAGGTATTCAGAATTGGTCGTTTAGCTTTTTGGCTTGTCCTTCAGTTCTGCCTTGGCAACATATACTTTTTTGCCCTTTTTATCCACATAATAATATTTGGAACTGTGGTCGATATAAATGGTTTGCCCATCGGGTCCGACCTTATCCTTGTACACCTCGTCAACAATCACAGATTTGCCCTTGGAGGCAACTTCTGCCGTTTTATTTCCAACTTTTTTTGCAACAGTGTCAACCTGTGCCTGCGATGTAAATACAGCCCCGAGCATAACAAATAATACAATGCCTGTCTTTTTCATATCAATTTATTTTAATGGTAAAGAATCAATGGTATTGCTAAAAAACAGTGCCAGAATCCATCAAATGATTAATGATTGCGTATTATATAACGCGTGAGGAAGAATAGACCCGTAAGCAGGGCAATCAGGAAAATGATACCCATGAACATTAACAAATTCAATTTCTTGCGTATACCTGAGGCCTTCAGCATACTCTCCTCCCGCACCGGGCGTGGGAGCAGACGGACAGCCAGGTTGAGCAACAGGGGAACGATAACGATATCATCGAGGTACCCGAAAAAAGGAATAAAATCAGGTATCAGGTCAATGGGGCTCAGAAGGTAAATAACCGCTACGATGGCCGGCAATTTGGCGATCATCGTTGTCCGCTTATCCCTCAGACCGTAATACAGAATGATCATCTCCTTCTTTAGCATCCAGGGCCTTATTTTCGTTTGTCTTACGATCATCTGTATAAATGAATTTGTATAAACCCTCCTGATACTATCAAAACATACACCATGTAACTTTACAGCAAAACCGTCAGACATTGCATGAACGCCTTTCCTTTTCAGAGACGGATTATCAGCCGCTGATCATTGAAAGAATCAGTAAGGAAACAAGGAATTTCAAAACAATTATCTTCAGGCAGGGTCATCACATCTATTATGAAGCCGGACAGTTTTTAACCTTCGTCGACACCAGCGGAGTGAAAGAGATTCGCCGTTCTTATTCTGTTACCTCCTCTCCTGTTTTGAATGAACCATTATCCATCGCGGTCAAACGCATCGACAATGGTTATTTTTCCAGGAAACTGGTGGATCGGGCCCGCATCGGTGATACACTCTACACGACCGGAGCAGCTGGTTTTTTCCGCCTTCCTGAGAACATTCAATCCTATAACAGTATTTTCTTTTTTGCAGCCGGAAGCGGGATCGCACCCATACTGTCCCTGATAAAAACAGTCTTGCACGCTCATCCTGAAATTTTTGTTTTCCTCGTTTATAGTAACCAGTCCGTCGAAACGACTGCATTCTATCCCGAACTGAAAAACCTGGAATTGAAATATCCGGTGCAGCTGAAGATTGATTTTCTATATAGTTCTGCGTCGGATCTCCGGAAGGCACGCCTTAACCGGGAGCTATTGATGGAATTCCTTACTATCGACCAGTTTGACAGGACGAAAACTTTGTTCTATACCTGTGGTCCGGAGTCGTATATGCGCATGATTATTTTTCTCCTGGTAGAAGAAGGTTTTTCAAAAGACAATATCAAAAAAGAAGATTTTAACCCGGGAAATAAAAAATTGGCCGTCAGGATGCCGGCAGATAAAAACACGCATCATGTTCAGCTCGATTTCAAAGGAATAAAATTCAGGTTTCCTGTTTCGTATCCGGATAGTATCCTGCAGGCTGCGCATAAAATCAAATTAAATCTTCCATACAGTTGCGAAACGGGGAAATGCGGCAGTTGCGCTGCGATTTGTATTTCGGGAGAAGTGTGGCTGGCCGCCAATGAAGTGCTAACGGACCAGGATTTGTCCGGAGGATTAACACTCACATGCACGGGCCATCCTCAAAACGGGGATGTTGTTTTGAAAATTCCGTAATTGAAATAATCCTATTACTGTCCGCTCTGCTTTTCAAAAAAAAGATACCTGTCCTTATTCTTTTCGGGCCGCCTGCGTGTTTCAGCGCCGATATACATAATAGGATCTTTCTGCCAGCTTTGGTAAAGTGGCCAGTAAGGCAAACCAGGCCCATTAGGATTTCTTGTTTTTATAAAATTCAGAAAATAGCCCTGCATTATGGCTGACACTGTGTAGTCTTCGGGCTGCCAGTCATACACGCGGTTACCCGGCAGATTGCCTAATGCATATTCGATTTCTGCAGAGTGCACCGCTCCCCGGAATGTTGTGTTTTTCTTACCCGCATCCTCCGACCCCGCTATCGTTTTATTAATATCAGACCGGAGACCCGGGCGGGGTTTTGTAAAAAAATAACGATATACCGGGCTATTTGTTTTAGCATGAAGATCTGTCCACCTCCAGCTGCCAAATGCATTCTCGCGGTCTCCGGCCAGATCCGTGGCAACCGAGTCAACTTCCGCGTCATTGTTCACCGGGTATAATTTAAGAATCTCTTCTCCATTGCCGGGATATAATTTTTTTACTGCCTTACTATAATTTTCCTTCGTAGGTTCATCGTTTCCCAGGATGGATCTCCAGCCTGCTTCCTCAGAGTTCCAGCCAACGATGACTGGAATTCTGGCCACTTTACCAGCTTTGTAGAGTGCAAGTGGCGCTTCAGGAAAAAAATATCCGTCCACGTCAATCGGGAAATTTGACAGGTTCTGTTTTGCGGTTGTCTGCAGAATCTTTTCTGCAGACATGGCACGCAGATCTTTGATCGTACGCGCACCCAGGCTGTCACAAAAACGGGTGCCCGTTTTTTCCGCTTCCGACAATGTTGCCGTGGGCTTGAAACTAAGGATCGATCCACTTTCGCCAATGGCTCCGGAAAACAGATTTCTCGGTAAAGGAGAAATAATCTGCGCGCATACACACGTAGAGCCTGCAGATTCGCCTGCAATCGTGACATTGTCGGGATTACCGCCGAATGCAGCAATATTATTATGGATCCACTTCAGGGCCTCCGTTTCGTCCATGAAACCATAGTTGCCGGATGCATGGTGAGGCGATTCCTTTGTAAGATCGGGATGTGCCAGGAAACCAAAAACGCCCAACCTGTAGTTCACCGTCACCCATACAATTCCTTTCCTTGCCATGCTTTCACCATCATACCGGTATTCAGAACCATCTCCCGCTTTCATTCCGCCACCGTAAAAATAAACGAGTACCGGAAGTGCTTCTTTTCCGGAGTCCGCGGGCGTCCAGATATTCAGATAAAGACAGTCTTCGCTGACGCCGTCCGACCTGAATTGCATATCACTGAAGATCGGCAACTGCATGGCCCTGGGAGAAAAATGATCCGCTTTACGCGTGCCTTCCCAGTTTTTTACCGGCTGCGGTTCTTTCCATCGTAAATCACCTACGGGCGGCTGTGCAAATGGAACTCCTTTAAACACACTGATCCCGGAAACATAGGTTCCTTGTAATAATCCGTTCTCAGTTTTTACCGTGGGGAGCATTGCACCCATTTGTCCAAAGGAAGAAGTGACATTCAAAAGAAAAAAACATAAACAGGCAGCAATCGGTTTCATATGAAGAAAATGACAAGGTTTGGAAAATTGAAAATTAATTCAAAAATCTTAACCTGGCCAATCTTATATGTTGTCGCTTTCTCCCCCTGTAAAGGCCGTTTTCATCCCCTTGCTTCCTGTTTATTTGTGATAGTTTTGAAATATAAAATTTAAAAGAATGAGAAAGGTAATTTTGTTTATGCATGTCTCCCTGGACGGTTTTGTTTGCGGTCCGCAGGACGAACTCGACTGGGCCACGATGAACGATGATAAGATGGGCCAGTTCCTGGGAACGGATCTTCTGAAGACCGTTGATACCATGCTGGTTGGTAGAAAATTGTTCCAGGGATTTGAACAATACTGGCCGTCTGTTCCGGAAAATCCAAAAAGCCCTCCTGAACTCGTTGATTTTGCACACTGGATGGCAGACACGCCAAAAGTGGTTTTTACAAATACGCTGAAGGAAGTGACATGGAAGAATTCGAGGATCGCCCAATCAGATCCGTCTACGACAGTCCGGGAGTTAAAACAGGAAGCCGGTGGTGACATGGTAATATTCGGCGGGGCGGAATTGGCTGCCCATTTCACAAAAAATAACCTGGTGGATGAATTCCGGATCAAACTGGAACCCATTGTTCTTGGAAAAGGGAAACCTCTTTTCAAGGATATTCAGCAGCGGGTAAAATTAAAACTGAACAAGTCGAAAGTATTTGATTCCGGTGTTGCGGGACTTTACTATGAAGTCATAAAATAAAAATAATACCTTCATCATGCCGGGACCGGTAAAGGCTCCGGCCATATCGCATGAAAACCTTGTTGCCCATTTTCCGTCTTCTTTTTTTGTCAACGACTGTATTATTTCTGATGCATTTCGGAGCAAGAGCACAAAAGCCGTCTGAAGGGGGTTCCGGGAAATATACACGCCTGGTTTGGCACGACGAATTCAATATCCCCGGTCTGCCTGATTCAGACAAATGGAATTATGATACCGGCTATATCCGCAATCACGAAAAACAATATTATACCGATCACCGGAAAAAAAATGCCGAAGTAAACAGCGGATTCCTGGTAATCACCGCGCGGAATGATTCATTTAAAATCAACGGCATTGTACATCCCGTAACGTCTGCCGATATTTCCACCCACGGAAAGCAATCCTGGACTTACGGAAGAATTGAAGTGCGCGCCAAAATTCCTTCCGCATTGGGAACCTGGCCTGCCATCTGGACCCTCGGTGATGATGTACGAAAAACCGGGTGGCCGAATTGCGGGGAAATCGACATCATGGAACATGTTGGTTTCATGCCGGACACTCTGCATTTCAATGTGCATACCGGAAAATACAATCATGTTAAAAAAACAAATAAGGGCACGCGCATATTTTATCGGTCCCCCGACAAGGCCTTCCACATATATGCCATCGAATGGTTTCCCGATCGTATTGATTGGTTCCTGGATGGAACGAAAGTGTTCACATATACCAATGAACATTCCGGCGAAGCCGCATGGCCCTTTGACAAGCCTCAGTTTATTATTCTCAACCTGGCGATCGGCGGCGACTGGGGTGGCGCGAAAGGCATATCACTGAGTGCCCTTCCCCAGCCTTTTATTATTGACTATGTCAGGGTATTTCAATAGCAGTATTATCCGATGCTTTCCGTTACAGGATCGCCGGTACCGGGTGCGGGAAGTTTTTCCCATTCCCAGTATTCGTTTTTCATTTTGCCGTCAGGTCTCTCCTTCGCGCTTCGGATAGTGTAGACCGTTGTCGCTTCCATTTCATCTTCCGGCATTTCAAACTGAAGGATCTTCTGATAACGCTCCGGTGTAAGATCATCATCCAAAAATTCTTTTGATAATTCCAGCGGCAGGAACAGGGGCATCCGCCCGCGGTTTTCGCCGTCGTTATGAATTTTTTTCATCAGGTCATTGCCGTTCCGGGTGATGAGGCTGAACGTGTGTCGTTTGATCATCTCGCCCGTTTCGATATCCGGCAAATCACTCACTGAATATAATCCGGGCAGAAAAAACAGAGACTGATTTTTCAAACGGATAAAATAAGGTACTTTTTTCTTCCAACCCCGGATGGCACGGTGCTCATATACCCCGGTGACCGGAATCAGGCAGCGCCGGTTCCTGATTTTATACCAGTAACTTTTTTCGTCACCCAGGATGCGTTCGCTTCGCGTATTCAGCATCGACGCCCGCTGACGCAAAAAACTTTTCTCATCCTTTACATAAAACGGAATGACACCCCACTCCATCGGCCGGACCGTCAGTTTTTTACTTTCCCGGTCTCGAAAGACGATCGGATGTTCATTGAAACTGTGACCCATGATATGGGTACCATCAAAATCAAGCTCCAGTTGAAGGCTGGTTTCGAGGTCCGGAAAATAGGCCGGCAGTTCCTTGAGTTTTACGGTAAATGAAATATCGTAGCACATGACAATATTCGGATCGGTTCCCGCAAAGGTAGGCCGGACGCCCTATTTACCCCGATTCAATTTCCTGGAATTTGATGCGGATGGACTGGTTTCGATGTTTCAGTATGATAAACAACTCACCAAAGCTGAGTTGAATCATGGGCCTGACGACGGCATCCCGCGAGATCCGCCAGTTGGTTTGTCTGTCCACGTATTGTTTTAACCGCTCCTTATATTTTTTATTGATTGTGTTTTCAAGTTCTTTGGCGCTGCGCACGACTGCAAAAAATATTCTGTACCCCGATTCCGCCGTCAGCATGTCCCTTATTTTTTCGAGGTGCGGCGGGTGCATGAGGTCTATGATGGACGCATAACGGTCATTCTTAACCGCATTGTGGTGAAGTTTCGCCTCTCCGAGTTCCGCGTAATCCGACAGCAACAGATTGATGCACGCAAAAGGCCTGCTCTCATCGATTTCCTTTACCCGCCAATAGGTCTGCGATACCAGGTATCTTCTGCCCAGTTGCATCAGGCGATTGACATAGACAGGTTTGAATTCTTCGAAAGGCTGCAGCATCTTACAATGGGATATTCATATTCGTATTTTCAACACATCGCTCATCCGGGTAGTATACCTGGGCGACAAATATTCCGTCTTCAGCCGGTATCTCCGATCAAAGCCCTCTACCGCCGTGCGGACAATCTCCTTTCCGAGCTGTTGATTGATGTTGTCCATCGTTTGCATAACCCGTGCGTTCTTTTCAACATGGGCCTCATCAAAACAGCTGGTTTGCACAGACGATTCGGGCACAAGATCCATGACCGTCACACCGCACTTCATATATAGAAATCCAGGTTTGAAAATCAGGTCCAGTCCCCGCAGGGCAGCCTTAATAATCTCGCCGCTATGGTTTGAAGCCCGTTCCAAGTCCACATCCACCGATCTCAGGTATTGGGTTTCTGATGTCTTGTGGGGATTCGTCTGTATAAAGACCTTCAGGCGTCGACAGCAGGTGCCATCGTCGCGCAATTTGGCTGCGCAACTGGCGGCGTAGTTGGCCAGCGCCTCTGCCATCTGATGCTTTTCCGTTATCCGGTGTCCAAACGAACGCGAGGTGCAAATATTCTTTCTTGCGGGTCTGGTTTCTTCCCATGCAATGGATGGCACACCCCGCAATTCATAAAGGAGCCGCAGGCCGACCACCGACAAATTCTTTTTAATCCAGTCTTCCGGCGCGCACAGGAAATCGGCTGCCGTTTTAAATCCGGAGCGTGACAAAAATAAGGCGTGCTGGTGTCCGATCCCGCAGATCTCCCCGACCGGAGTCACCGATAACATATCTTCCCGGCAGCCCGGATCGGCCGCCACGAAGACACCTGTCGCGTAGCTGTTTTTCTTTGCGTGCCGGTTGGCCATTTTAGCGAGCGTTTTGGTTGGGGCAATTCCAATGGAAACCGGGACACCGATATTCTTTCTGATGGTCCCGCGTATCCTTCCGGCGAGCTCCGACAAATCTGCGTGCCTCAGCTCGCTCAGGTCCAAAAACGCTTCATCGATCGAATACAATTCAATCTTCGGCGCAAAAAATGCCAGCGTCTCCATAATCCGGCGGCTCATATCGCCATATAGTGTATAATTCGAGCTGAATACCGTAACCTTATGTTTATCAAGTAATTTCTTCATCATAAAAACAGGCGCAGCCATAGCAATCCCCAACGCCTTGGCTTCTTCGCTCCTGGAAATGGCGCAGCCGTCGTTATTGGAAAGAACGATCACCGGCTTGCCTTCGAGACCGGGTTTAAAGACCCGCTCACAGGAACAATAGAAATTATTGCAATCGATTAACGCATACATTTTCTCAGGTCTTGGGTATCCGTAATGATATGGGTCACCACCCCCCAGACTTCCATATCCATTTCCGGACTGATTTTTATTTCCGGGTACTTGCTGTTCGCCGGCACGAGCCAGCATGCATGATCATTCTTCCTGATAAATTTCACGGTGAACTCACCATTCAACACCGCCACTACGATGTTTCCATTCACGGCGGCCAGCGAGCGGTCAACCAGTAACCGGGCTCTCGCCGGAATAAAAGCCCCCAACATAGAATCGCCCGTACATTCCACGATGAAGGTGGAAAGGGGATGCCGGATAAGCTCCCTGCTGAGGTCGATGCGTTCTTCCATATAATCCATGGCAGGCGAAGGAAATCCCGCCGGCACCGCCGTTTCATAGTATAGTAAATCCATGCCCTTTTTTTTGACAGTGTGTGGGCACAAGAGTACTAAATATTTTAGTATTTGTATGCAGGAACAGGATATTTATTTCAATACACATAAAAAAAGACCGGGTAACCAAAGGCTACCCGGTCTGTAATGCGCAAATAAAATGTATACCAGTGTTAGCGTCTCCAATGGCCCGCAACCCAGTATTCACCATGCACAGGATGTCTTTTCCAATGACCCGGAACCCATACGGCGCCTGGTCTTGGTGGTGCTGCCCAATATCCTCCCGCATATACATAACCACCGCTGGGACCCGGTTTCCACTCTTCGTCTACCCAAACATGATGGGGACTGGGAGCGACCGTTCTGACAATAACAGGGTGCGTCGGTCTGATCTTTACATAAATCTGTGCACTGGCAGATAAATTAATTCCGATTGTTAAAAAGGCGAAAACAAAAAGACCTGTAAGTAGTTTTTTCATATACGTGTTTTTCGTTTGACCATTTCATACTGAAATGGTTTAATAATGTCCAACCATAACGCCAAACAATGATTCCATTATGTAAATGGTATGTTAAGCCAGATACTACTGCAATTTCTGCACCAGTGAGTCATAATAATTCTTGGTAAAAACAACCTCCGGAAGATTATGGTACCAGTTTGACTCGTGTTCGATGGAAAGCATGCCCTTAAAGTTTTGCCTCTTTAGTTCAGCCAGCACAGCGGGAAAATCAACAACGCCTTTGCTGACCACGGTATCATTCGCTTTTGTATCATTAAACTTTACGATGTCCTTGAGATGAACGCCGATGATATGACCTTCCAGTTTTTTCAGGCATTCAACGGGGTTCAGACCGTTTCTGGCCCAATGGCCAACATCGGCGCAGGACCCAATATGCGTGTGACCCTGTATGGCGGCCAGCACCGAATCGGGGCTCCAGTACATGTTCGGTTTCGGATGGTCGTGAATCGCAACGGGAATTCCATATACACCGGAGAGACTATCCACCACATCCCACTGGGATTTGATGGGTTCCGCCGTAATATAACTCAGACCAAAATCCTTGGCCAGCTCAAATGTTTTTATCCATTCCTCTTTGTTTTTTGGGACGATCACACCCATAGCCACCATCTGTATGCCTTTTTTCTGAAGAATCGCTTTCAGTTTTTCGCGTGTGTCCTTCGACATGTCAAATCCGAATTTTCCGGACAGGCCGCCTCCAAGCGGCTGGCCTATGAATGCTTCAATATTCTTGATACCGGAACTATCCACTTTATTTAAAGCATCTGTAAAAGAAAATTTACTAAAGGTCCACATTTGCACACCGAGTTTAAATCCGGCCGTCGAACCGCTGGACGAATCGGATTTCAAACTGTCTGTTTTAGTGGAACTGCTGTCGGCTGATGCCGATGGCGCCTGAGAACTGTTGCAACTGATTGTGAAAATAATAATCAGTAGCGGGACCATTATGGAAGCAAATCGTTTCATGTGCAATGAATTTAATTAAACAATCATATTTCAACGCCGGAAGGTCGCCAAATTAGAGGAGAAAAAGCGGGAGAGGCTGATAAAAAAACGAATTGGGAAAAGATTTACCCACTTTAAATTTCACATTTTGTAGAATATCCTGTTTCCTGAAATTGATTAACTTGAAGCGCATTTTAAATACTTTTTATTTTTTCACCCAACGATTTTAATATGAAAAAAACATTTATTGCCAGAACGGTGGTCCTTTCATTTATCGGCATTTTATTTTTAGGACATTCTTTTGCGCAGGGCGATAAAAGTACAAGGCCCAGCCCGCCGGCAACCGCAACAGGGAAGGCCGGTGGTGCAACCATTACCATCGATTACAGCAGCCCCTCGGTAAAAGGAAGGCAGATCTGGGGAAGCCTGGTGCCTTATAACAAAACATGGAGAGCCGGAGCAAATGAAGCGACAATCTTCACAACAGACAAGGCAATCCAGGTAGAAGGCAAGTCGTTGCCCGCGGGCAAATACAGTCTGTTTGCCACACCCGGTGAAAAAACGTGGACGATTATTTTTAATTCCGAAACCGGGCAATGGGGCATCAATCATTCCGGAGACGCGAACCTGGATGCAAAGAAAAATGTACTGGAAGTTACAGTGACACCAAAAATGACCGGTACGGTGCAGGAAAAGTTACTGTATACGGTGAATTCAAACGGATTCAGTTTGAGCTGGGACAAAGTTTCCGTTCCCGTTTCCATAAAATAGCGGTGTGTAATTGTTAATTGATAATTGTTAATGAAAAATAATACTCATTAACAATTATCAATTGTCAATTACCAATTAAAGCGAACTCCATCTTGATTTTCTTAAACCCTGCTTTGTAAGCCGCAAGACGTCTGCGGATCGGAATATGATTTTCTTTGCTGAATTGCTTATAGTCCAGCGGCCGGCCATCCCTGGCGTGTGCTCCCAGTTTCATTTTGCTAAGCTGCATTTCATGGCGCAACTCATCGTTTTCCGTTCTTAGGGCGATAAATTGTTTTTCAAAATAATCAGTCTTCGATTTGGTCTCTCCCTCTTTTCTGTTTCTTAGTTCTGTCTGGTAATCGCCAAATATGCGCAGCACATTAATGTCAAAATTCAGTTCGGCGATCCATAACCGGTAACGGAGATGAAGACTCATCACGGAAGGTATAGCTGGCATACAATCTTTTTATTAAACACAATGTAAATAAAAAACAGGATCGAACCAGAACGGTGCACCGGTTCCTATCATTTAGGCATTCCATTTGATAAGTTTTAATGACCCATTGAAAACTATCCTTTACACCGTGACATGACAGCTGAATCAGCGAGTTCCCAAATAGCATATGGAGAGCAGATTACCTGAACCTGAAGCAGGACGAGATCTGGTGTACGGACAGGAATTATATATTGGCGGAGAGGTGAATTTGCAATTTTTGTACCAGGTCCTTAAAACCTGTGATGTCGGAAGGTTTTACAAAATAGGCCGCCGCGCCTTTTTCAAGGCACTGGCTTTCATAGTGTGAAGAGTTCGAAGTACTCCAGATGATTTTGGGTACGGGCCGGTAGGTTTTGTTTTCTGACAACGCGGTCAGGATCTCAAAACCACTCACGGAAGGAAGATTATAATCAAGAATAATAAGAAGGGGAAGGCGGTTTTCAGGAAGATTTTCAAAAAAAGAAATGACTTTATCTCCCTTGTTTAAAACAATGACCTCTGGCGACCCCGGAATTTCCTGCAGGAAAGACATCAGCAATTCCACATCATCCGCATCGTCTTCGGCAAGCAAAATATACTTGTCCGGTATTTCAATGTTAACTCCATCTTCAAGATGCATGCGTTCTGTTTGGTTTTTGCCTTTTTCCATGTTGCGACCCTTGTCTAAATTCGTGTTTCATCAATCAATAATCAAATTACAGGGATTTTTTAATTCATTCCATCTATGAATTCCAAGAAAAAAAGTTCACTATTATTGGAATCCGTAACGGCAAAGAATCCGTCCTGGAAAAACCTTCTGTAAACGGAAAGAAAATCAGGAAAAATCAGAAATCTTCTGTCGTTCATTTCAAAGAAAACGGGAACGGCGAAAAATCATTGTTGAACAGCCGCGAATTTTTACGTTTCCTCTCGGAAATGCGCAATGGGAATTTCAGCGTCCGTCTGCCGGTTGAACAC
>Ga0066787_10000075_pt1 | contig 14147 bp, 14 predicted proteins | sample OrgsoiDNA2013047_FD_70942 | JGI IMG/M metagenome (GOLD analysis project Ga0066787, IMG submission 70942) | Permafrost soil microbial communities from the Arctic, to analyse light accelerated degradation of dissolved organic matter (DOM) -... | ecosystem: Environmental > Terrestrial > Soil >...
CGGCTGTTACATCCTACAATTTCGTGGTAATATCTTTTATGTTGCCCGTGATTGGCGATCATCCTGAATGTCTCAGCCAACGATGCATCCCGTGTAAACAAAGCGCCGCCGTCACCATAGGCGCCCAGGTTTTTGGAGGGGAAAAAAGAAGTTGTTCCGGCTGTTCCGATGGTCCCTGTTTTTTTTGATATCCCATCCGGAAATGTATAATCGCTGCCGATAGCCTGGGCGTTGTCTTCTATAACTTTCAATCCATGTTGTCCGGCAATGTCCATGATTTCCTTCATGGGTGCCGACTGACCATATAAATGTACCGGAACAATGGCTTTTGTTTTTTTTGTAATTTGTTTTTCAAGAGAAACGGGATCCAGGCAAAAGGTCTTATCGTCCACGTCTGCAAAAACAGGCTTCAGCCTGAGCAGGGCGACTACTTCTGTAGTCGCGATAAATGTAAAAGAGGGGGTAATTACTTCATCTCCCGGTTCGAGACCCAATCCCATGAGCGCAATTTGTAAAGCGTCAGTTCCATTGGCACAAGGTATAACGTGATCGATTCCCAGGTAGGCTGAAAGATTGTGTGAAAAATCGGCAACCGGTTTACCGTTTATAAAAGCCGTCGTATCTAAAACTCCACGAATCGCCAGGTCCACATCCTCCTTGATTTTGGTATACTGACTTTTCAGATCTACCATTTGAATTGGCCGCATAAGGTCTTTTATTAACGGGCACAAACCTACGCCAAAATAATGGTATATGCAATGACTCAATCAGTTATGAACGGTATTGGGAAAGGATTACATTTGCTGGCAGAACCAATTAACCCGGCCAATTGACTATCGTTTTATATAATCTCTTTCTTTGGCTGTACCGGGTATGTATTCGTATCATTTCTCCATGGAACCGGAAGGCGGCTGCCTGGGTCGATGGCAGAAAAGGAATCTTCAAAATCATAAGCAGCGCCGGAATAAGAGGGAAACAACGTGTTTGGATGCATTGCGCGTCTCTTGGAGAATTTGAACAGGGGCGGCCCGTTATCGAATCGCTGCGAAAGCTGTATCCTGACATGACTTTGATCATCAGTTTTTTTTCGCCCTCAGGTTACCAGATCAGAAAAAATTATCCAGGCGCTGACCATGTCTTTTACCTGCCGATGGATTCAGCTATTCACGCGAAAAGATTTCTCGACCTGGTTAAACCCGACCTGGTTCTTTGGATAAAATACGATTATTGGTATTATTATCTGCGCGAATTGCGCAGAAGGGAAATTCCAGTGCTTCTTGTTTCACCGCTATTCCGCAAGGATCAGCCTTTTTTTAAATGGTATGGGAATATTCACCGGCTTATGTTGGATAGTTTTCATGCGTTTTTTGTCCAGAATGAGCAATCCAGGCAATTACTTGAAACGCTGGGCATCTCGAAATCTGTTATCGTGAGCGGAGATACACGGTTTGACCGCGTGACGGATATCGCAGAATCATTCGAACCGATTCCGGTGATCGCCGATTTTTGTGCAGATTATCCCGTCATTGTTGCCGGCAGTACCTGGGAAGAAGATGAGGAAGAGCTGGATCATTATGCCAATACCCATCCGGATATACGATTTATCATTGCTCCGCACGAAATCGAAAAAGATCATCTCAAGGAACTCGAAACCCTTTTCAGAAATACGATTCGCTATTCCGTTCTGGAAAGCCAGTATCACCCATCAACCGCCAATGCCCAACCGTCAGCAATTAACCACCATCCGAACGTCCTCATCATCGACAACATCGGAATGCTGTCCCGCCTTTACCATTATGCCAGGATATGTTATGTAGGCGGAGGGTTTGGCGACGACGGGGTGCATAACGTTTTGGAAGCCGCTGTCTATGGGAAACCTGTGGTGACGGGCCCTGTAATAGAAAAATATGCAGAAGTGATGGAACTGGCTGATGCAGGCGGGGTTATTATAATAGACAATGCACTGGAAGCCGAGGCTGTATTCGGGCGTTTAATGGAGCATGATGAAGAATATGCGTTTCACGGAAAAGCGGCTCGTGACTATGTATACGCGCGAAGAGGCGCGACTGATAAAATTACCCGGTATATTCAGGAAAACCGTCTTCTCACCAGCTGATAGAAATGCTGGACGATATCCCGTGAATCGTCCCAGCCGAGTTTAATCTTCAGTTCCCTTTCCATCCAGTATTCAGCTTCAGGTAAAATGCGGAAATTATTGATCGTCTTGATGCTTCTTTCATACATGGGTTCATCGCCCCGGAACAATTCATTGATAAATACAAAACGATCATTTACACCGATTGCTTTTCTTAATTCTTTTACGGGTGTTCCTTTCAAAACAGATCCAAGTTCTGCCTGGCTTCCGGATTTTAATTTATCGTTGATGGAGGTGTTGTTGTTTCCAATCAGATCATTTATTTCCTGGTTGCCGGGCTGATGCGATAAAGTGGGTATCTCCATGAGCGGATCGCCCATCCAGGCCTGGTGTCCGGGAGGAGCGGTCTGAATAAACTCTTCCACTACCCGGTGGGCAATATTCATGGATGGCATAACCACAGAGATACCCGGATTTTTCCTTCCCGTTACAGTTACCGTATGAATGAGGGTGAGTTCTGCTTCGATCTGTTTAAGCGTAACAAGCATTTGGAGCGCACTTTCGTTTTGTTCGCATTGATCGTTTAACTTGCTAATGAGTTGTTGCAATTTGTTCATTATGCGTTTCAAAGTATGATGAAGTCAGTTATATAAAATTAATGCAAATATTTATCCAAATTCTACCGGACCATGTTTATAGAACCCGCCATGCAGTTTGACCGACGCGGATGGATTGAAGTTATCTGTGGTTCCATGTTCTCGGGTAAAACGGAAGAACTCATCCGGAGACTGCGGCGGGCACGGATCGCCAACCTCCGGGTTGGAATATTTAAACCACAGACCGACAACCGCTATCATCCGGAAAACATTGTTTCGCACGACGAAAATAGCATCATTTCGATTCCCGTAACCAGCGCAAAAGCAATACTGGAGGCCGTTTCAGCGGTAGATGTGGTCGGCATCGATGAGGCGCAGTTTTTTGATGAAACATTGCCTGATGTATGCGACACGCTCGCTTTACAGGGCACCCGAGTAATTGTTGCCGGACTGGACATGGATTATCTTGGCCGCGCGTTCGGGCCTGTGCCCATACTGCTTTCAAAAGCTGAATACATCACCAAGTTGCATGCCATTTGCATGCAGTGCGGAAATATCGCGAACTATTCCTATAGAAAAACAGGAAATGCCGAACAATTATTGGTAGGCAACAAGGATCTTTATGAACCCAGATGCCGATTATGTTACGAAAAAGGGGAATTGTTAAAATAAGACTAAAGAAAAAATGCCTGCTTCTTCCCGCCTGATTTTCACTTTGATTAAAAAGGACATTTTATTGGAATTCCGGCAGCAATATAGCTTGTACGGTGTTCTGCTTTATGTAGTTTCTACCATTTTCGTACTATACCTGGCCATCGGTGAGCCTGAAAATATGGTCTGGAACGGCTTGTATTGGATGATGCAGCTATTTATTTGTGTGAACGCCGTGGCCAAAACTTTTCTGCAGGAAGGCAGAGGGAGACAACTTTATTTTTATTCCATCTGCAGTCCCGCACAATTCATGCTGGCCAGAATGATATTTAATGCGGGACTGATGCTGCTGATGAACCTGATCAGCCTTTTGCTTTTTAATCTGCTCCTGGGTACCCCGCTAATGCATCCGTTTCTCTTTATAGGCATCTCGTGTTTTGGTGCCTGCAGCATCAGTCTTGTTTTTAGTTTCCTGGCCGCCATCGCTGCCCGTGCTCAGCAAAATGCAGCACTTATGGCTATTCTGGGATTTCCGCTGATTATTCCCCAACTGATGTTGTTGATGCGCCTGTCGACGCTCGCCTTTTCAGATGTTTTTCAAAGTGGTTTACGATCCATTATTTTATTGCTGGCCTGTTTCGATATTATGGTGGTTTTGTTGTCTGTCATTTTATTTCCTTTTTTGTGGAAGGACTGAGAGCAAATATAAAAATGTACGGCTGATTGTCGGGTTTATGCCTTTGGTTTAATGAGAATGTTGTTTTTCGGGTTTGATTGCCTTGTCCTATTTTTGCGTGCCGGAATTATCACGCTATCCTGCCCGCTTCAATTTACCATATGCTTCGTAAGAACTGGTGGAAAATACTGAGTATCATTTTTTTACTTTACACACTAACAGCCGGTTTCCTGGGATCAGTTCCCGTAAAACCGATCCTGAATGAAACCATTCGCAACTTATATTTTCATGTTGCCATGTGGTTTTCGATGATGATCTTTTTCATCGTGTCTGTTATTTATTCTGTCCGGTATTTAAGACATAACCGGCCGGCAGATGATATCTATGCCGTTGAATATGCCCGGACCGGGATTGTTTTTGGATTGATGGGTCTTATTACCGGTTCTCTCTGGGCGAAGTATACCTGGGGTAGTTTCTGGAGCAATGATCCCAAACAACTGGGTGCCGCTGTCTCGCTCCTAATCTACCTGGCTTATTTCGTACTGCGGAATTCCCTGACCGATATCGATAAATCTGCCAGAATCGGTGCCGTTTACAATGTATTTGCATTTGCCATGTTATTTCCCACCATCTGGATCATTCCCCGAATGGTGGAAAGCCTGCATCCCGGAGGGATGGGAAACCCAGCGCTGGATACGAAGGATATTGACAGCCGGATGCGCCTTGTATTCTGGTTTGGCGCCATACCGGGCTGGGCACTATTGGGCGTCTGGATCTCTACCCTGCGTATTCGTTTAAAACTATTCTCCCTAAAACATGAGCTCCATGTATAAGATCTTCCTGCAGGTATTTTTTTTTATTTCCGGAATAATATGGCCAGTCATTCTACAGGCGCAGGACAGTGTAATAAGCGTAACAAAAGAAAAACCGCAGATGGCCGGACTGATGCGGTCGAATGGCAAAATATATGTTGTGGTGGCCGTATTACTAATCATTCTTATCGGCTTGTTTATCTATCTCATCAACCTGGACAGGAAGCTATCACGGCTTGAAAAGGAAGCCAAACTTCAAGGCAGAGACACAAACAATCAAATTAACCGTCCCTGAAATGAACATGTGAAATAAAAATAATTTTTCAAAATAAAAACGATGTATGGCTGCCAAAAATGAATATAAGTTCTTTGAAGCTGTAGAAAAAAGTTTCGACAAAGCTGCACGGTTTACAACCTGGGACCCGGGTGTGCTGGAGCAAATCAAACAATGCAATGCTGTTTATCGCATGTATTTCCCCGTCAAAATCGGTGATAAGGTGGAGGTCATAAAAGCATATCGCGTACAACATTCTCATCACAAAACACCCTGCAAGGGCGGGATCCGCTTTGCACTTTCTGTGAACCTGGATGAAGTAATGGCTCTTGCGGCCCTCATGACCTTTAAGTGTGCCATTGTGAATGTTCCCTTTGGCGGAGCCAAAGGCGGCATAACTATTGACCCAAAGAAATATACAGCGTATGATCTCGAAAAAATCACGCGACGGTATACTTCTGAACTGATTAAAAAGAATTTTATTGGCCCGGGCACAGATGTACCCGCACCGGATTATGGTACCGGCGAAAGAGAAATGGCATGGATACTGGATACATATATGAGTATGCGACCGGGTGAAATAGACGCCATCGGATGTGTTACCGGTAAACCAGTTACGCAGGGTGGAGTACGCGGAAGGAAGGAAGCGACCGGCCTGGGCGTATACTATGGTGTGCGCGAAGTATGTCAAATGCAGGACATTATGGACAGGCTTGGATTGAAACCTGGGATCGAGGGCAAACGAGTAGTGGTTCAGGGGCTCGGAAATGTGGGATATCACGTGGCTAAATTTTTCCGGGAGGGGGGCGCCAAAGTTATCGGACTAGCAGAATTTGAAGGAGCTATTATGAATCCGGCTGGTTTGAATGAGGAGGATGTATTTCAGCATCGGAAAAAAACGGGTTCCATATTAAATTTTCCGGGGGCCACAAATCTGCCCAATTCGACCGACGCACTGGAAATGGACTGTGATATACTGATCCCCGCAGCCCTGGAAAATGTTATTAATGGCAAAAACGCTCCTCGTGTAAAAGCAAAGATTATAGGAGAAGCGGCGAATGGCCCGCTGACGCCGGAAGCAGATGAGGTGTTTATAAAGAAAGGAGCGCTCGTGATTCCCGATATGTATCTGAACGCAGGCGGTGTAACAGTTTCCTATTTTGAATGGCTAAAGAATCTTAGCCACGTGCGGTATGGCAGGATGGAAAAAAGATTTACGGAAAATCTGAACGCACATATACTCGGTCAAATGGAAGAATTAACGGGGAAGCATGTCCGTACAAAGGAAAGGGAATTCATCATGCATGGTCCCGAAGAAGCCGATCTGGTCTATAGCGGCCTGGAAGAAACTATGATCACGGCCACACACGAAATCATGAACTGCTGGAAGAATAATCCATCCATTTCGGATATGCGTACCGCAGCCTATGTTGTTGCGATAAACAAAGTGGCGACCAGCTATGCGGAGTTGGGGATTTTCCCATAGCGTTTATTTCCCCTTATTCGTCATATGTCGGAAGAACACTCATCTCTTCAAAATCGATCAGGGCTTTTTTATATGCATGACATTGTTGTCCGTTGGTTACTACCAGATATTTGACCGGAATGGCCAGGTTATAATGCAGGGCCTGCCAGAGCACGGTTTTATCGAGTGGTTTATGCATGGCCTTACATTCAATCATCATCCATGGTTTGGCTGCTTTGTCGAATACGAGAATATCGAAGCGTTTATTCATCTCGCCGAGTTTCATTTTCTTTTCAACCGCAATATAACTGGACGGATATTTTCTTACCTGAAGCAGGTATTGTGTAAAGTTTTGCCGAACCCATTCTTCTTCCGTTAACCGCACCCATTGTTTTCGTTGTTCATCAAAAATGAATTCCTTTCCGGATTCTTCCTCTTTGATCTTGAAAGCATAAGGAGGGTAATAGATTTTAATCATACCTCAACTATTTGCTAAATTACAGAAACTTGTACGATGGAAAGGTTTATTCGTAAAATCCAGAAATGAATTTATGAAAACTAAAGAAGAAATTGTCAGCAACTGGCTCCCCCGGTACACCGGTGAGAAACTGGAAAATTTTGGTTCATACATCCTGCTTACCAATTTTTCTCATTATGTCCACCTTTTTGCCGAAATGCATCATGTGAAAGTTGTCGGAGAAGACAAACCCATGCAATGCGCGACGGCCGGTGATATCAGCATCATCAATTTTGGTATGGGCAGTCCGACGGCAGCCACGGTCATGGATCTGCTGAGTGCGATTTCCCCCAAAGCGGTTCTTTTCCTGGGTAAATGTGGTGGTTTAAAAAAAAGAAATAAACTCGGTGACCTGGTTCTTCCGATTGCGGCCATCCGTGGGGAAGGAACATCGAATGATTATTTTCCGCCGGAAGTGCCTGCCCTGCCCGCATTTGCTTTGCAGAAAGCAATTTCGACCTCCATACGCGAGAACCGGGTGGATTACTGGACAGGCACCGTTTATACGACGAACAGAAGGGTCTGGGAACACGATGAAGTATTCAAGGAATATTTGAAAAAAATCCGGGCCTATGCGATTGATATGGAAACAGCCACTATTTTTTCTGTCGGTTTTTATAATAAAATCCCAACAGGCGCCCTTCTCCTCGTGAGCGACCAGCCCATGATTCCGGATGGCGTGAAAACTTCTGAAAGCGACCAGCGTGTCACAAACGATTTTGTGGGCACACATTTGAAAATAGGAATCGATTCTTTGAAACAACTCATCAACGGAGGACTTACAGTAAGGCATCTCCGTTTTTAATTTATCTCTTGCTGCCACTGATCCAGATAAAAAACTTAACGGTCGATTTCCCGGGAACGGAATCTTCCGGGCCTGCCCTTCAGGATTTTTCTATAGAGCTGCACAGGGGCGAAATGATGGCCGTGGTTGGTGAATCAGGATCGGGAAAATCTGTTATGTCCCTTACACTAATGAATTTATTAAGCAAGTCCGCTCGTGTGGTGAATGGCTCCATTTTATTTTCGCCCGGAGGCAGGGAATCTGTACAGCTACTCGGCATGCCAGAAAAAAAATACCGCTCTTTCCGTGGAAGTCAAATGGCCATGATATTTCAGGAACCCATGACTTCCCTGAATCCGGTTATGACCTGTGGATCACAAGTAACCGAACAACTGGTACTGCATAAAAAAATAAGTGGGAGGCAGGCAAAATCCGAGGCCTTGCTTTTATTTGAAAAAGTACAGTTACCAGAACCGGAAAGGATCTATAATACATACCCGCATCAGCTAAGCGGTGGACAAAAACAACGGGTCATGATTGCCATGGCCATCAGTTGCAAACCCTCCCTATTAATTTGTGATGAACCAACGACCGCACTGGATGTTAGAGTCCAGAAAACCATTTTGGATCTCCTGAAAAGCCTACGCCATTCTGAAAACATGGGTATGATTTTCATTACCCACGATCTGGGACTGGTGGCGGATATGGCCGACCGGGCAGTTGTAATGCTGAAAGGCAGGGTAGTGGAATCCGGACGCGTAAAGGATATTTTTACAAATCCCCGGCACCCCTATACACGCGGCCTTCTGATGTGCCGGCCTGCCTTGCACACAAAAGGAGAAAGACTCCCCGTGATATCTGATTTTTCGGAAGCGACTCTGTCAGAAATGGTAATTACAGGTCCTGGTTTGATTTCCAGCCCTGTTATTATTAAATCAAACCCCGTTCCGGAAGAGAGTAAGGATATATTATTGACCATAAAAGGCCTTTATATCCGATATGCTGGTGATAAAAACTGGCTAGGCAGAGAAAAATACGGCATACACGCAGTTCAGGATGTCAGTTTTGATGTTTACCGGGGAGAAACCCTGGGTATCGTGGGAGAGTCAGGATCAGGAAAAACAACCCTGGGGCGTGCGGTGTTAGGCCTGATTAAGCCGGTTTCAGGAAATATATCGTACGGCGATCTCGATTTAAATAGAATGTCTCAGTCAGAACTGCTCAAATTCAGAAGAAACATCCAGATTGTTTTTCAGGACCCGTATTCATCTCTAAATCCCAGGATTATGGTCGGTACCGCCATATCCGAAACGCTTAAAGTTCATGAAAAACTAAACCGTGTTGAAAGGAAGACGCGTGTTTTGAAAATGTTGGAAAAGGTGGACATGAAGCCAGAACATTTTAACCGGTATCCACATGCATTTTCCGGGGGACAAAGGCAGAGAATTGTCATAGCCCGTGCATTGACACTGGATCCGGGCTTTGTTGTTTTTGACGAGTCCGTTTCCGCATTGGACGTGAGCGTACAGGCTCAGGTGTTAAACCTGATCAATGACCTGAAGAAAAGCCTGGGTTTTACAGCCGTCTTTATTTCTCACGATTTGTCGGTCATCCGGTACCTCTGTGACCGTGTATTGGTTATGGAAAAAGGACTCATTGTGGAGTCGGGGCCGACAGAAACGGTATACACATATCCAAAAACAAAATACACCCGGTCCCTGATTGATGCTATTCCCGGTTCCTCCCCGTTGCCTCCTCATTGAGTCCTCTTTGGGTCGTCATTGGGTCCTCGAAATTGATATACGCGGTGAAGAGAGAGGGTTATCAATCACGGGGTATTATCTGGTAACGCATTTCCTGCTCAAACCTGGTTCAGGGGTGTCAGTATCTTGTCAGTGAGGTAGCATAAAGGCCAAAGGTCTCTATAAGGTCCCTATATGGTCTCTGTAAGGTCTCTATGGATTTACAGGTGACTCGTCAGGAAAATACGATAGCCGGATAGGAAATTGTGGGTCATATTTCGGTTTTGACGCTCATTTTATTGACCGACGTGCCGGGAAATATTATTTAATAACCCTTATTGCAACCTGACATTTCTTTATTACCTTCGCACGCTTGTAAAATCATGCCGTAACATGACCGAATCGGGTGCCGTAAGACCTGGTTTGACTGACCAGTTATATCCGCCTTTGTTCGACTCATGTACCGGGAACTTTTTAAAATTTCATACTGAATGAAGCTTTCCCAGTTCAAATTCGACTTACCCCTCAACCTAATCGCCCAACATCCCGCCAAGAGAAGAGAAGACAGCAGAATGATGGTTGTTCATCGCAAAACAGGACAAATCGAAAACAAGCATTTCAGGGATGTGATGGAATATTTTAATGACAAAGATGTTTTTGTAGTTAACAATACCAAGGTATTCCCGGCCAGAATGTACGGGCGCAAGGAAAAAACCGGCGCTAAGATTGAAGTTTTTTTGCTTCGTGAGCTCAATAAGCCAAACCGCCTCTGGGATGTAATCGTAGATCCGGCCAGGAAGATCCGCGTTGGAAACAAATTATATTTTGGGGACAATGATGAATTGGTTGCCGAAGTAATTGATAACACCACCAGCCGCGGCCGTACCATCCGGTTCTTATGGGATGGGACCGACGATGAATTTCGCCAGGTATTAGAGATCCTCGGAGAAACGCCGCTGCCGAAATATATCAAACGGAAGCCAGACGAAGAGGATAAAGAAAGATACCAAACTGTATATGCAAAACACGAAGGCGCAGTGGCGGCGCCAACGGCAGGATTGCACTTCAGTAAGGAACTCATTAAAAGGCTTGAAATAAAAGGGATTCGTTTTGCCGAAGCCACTTTACATACCGGCCTGGGCACTTTCAGGCCCATTGAAGTGGAGGACCTTAGCAAACATAAGATGGATGCAGAATATTATCGCGTAGACGAAGAGGCTTGTAAAATAGTAAATAAAGCCAGGCTGGGCGGTCATCGGATTTGTTCGGTAGGAACAACAACCATGCGCGCGCTGGAGTCGTCTTTTACTGCGGAAAAACTATTGAAACCATCAGAAGGATGGACCAACACATTTATACACCCGCCTTACCAGTTTAATATTGCTGACGCATTAATCACCAATTTCCATCTCCCAAAAACCAGCCTTCTGATTATGGTTTGCGCCTTTGCCGGTTATGATCTTACGATGGAGGCATATAAGAGGGCTATCAAGGACAAATACCGCTTTTTTAGCTATGGAGACGCTATGTTGCTTGTTTAATCTGCTGTGCCTAAGCCTAAAACGGATCGTTTACAGCCGGAAGCTTGTAGCTGTTTACGATTACTGCATCCGTTTTCAAATTTCTACATTTGCTTTAGACTGTGGGCTTTCGGCTTAAGACTTTTTGTCGTATGCCTCAATCTTAAAAAGGGTCTTGAAGAATGAAATTTGATTTTCCGAAAAAGATCAGGAGTGGCTACCTGGCAGCATTCATATTGTTGCTGCTCTGTTATTTTCTTTCGCTCTCTTCCTTCATCCAGCTCCGTAAACAGAATAAATGGGTGGGCCATACGCGCGAAGTAATAAACGAGCTGGGTGCGCTGAATGCCCATTTGAAGGATGCTGAAATCAGCTGGCACGAATTCCTTCTCAGCAAAGAGAACGTTTACCTGGCAGCCTATGGTGAAAGCCGGGCACTGGTTGACTCTGTTTACCTGGTTCTATTGAAAAGTGTGAGTGACAATCAGGCCGAGAAAAACAGGGTTGAATCCATGCATGACATCATAGTAAGGAAATATCGTATTTTCGATGAGGAGCTGGGTATTTTCAACAGCAATTATTTACAGGTAAACGATACACTTCAGGCCATCGAAAAACACAACAAGTTACTCATCGATTCCATCGGCGCTGTTTCTGATTCCATTACAGCAGCTGAGAATAAATTACTTTTTGAAAGAACACAAAGAGTGATTTTTTACAGTAAGATCGTTTTCTGGATTATTATTGGTGCCGGTCTTGTCTCTTTTCTTCTCATCACTTATTCGCTGATCACGTTTAACATGGAAAGCCGGGCAAAAAGAAAGGCGACCATACAAGCTGAAACATATCATGAACAACTTGAAAAAAGAGTCATTGAACTGGCGTCCGCAAACCGGGAGTTACTTGAACTGAGAAGCCTGGAACGGTTTACAAGTACGGGCCGCATTGCCAGGCTGATCGCCCACGAGATAAGGAATCCCTTAACCAATATAGATCTTTCGAAGGGACATCTCGAAAACAATAAACTGACCGTAGATGAAAAGAAAGTTTTTCTCGACATTATTGGTAGGAACTCCCAACGGATCAATCAGCTCATCAGCGAATTATTGTCTGCCACTAAATTCACCGATCTAAAATATGAAGAAATCATGGTTGATACCCTGTTGGATGAATCACTGAATGAAGCCATTGATCGTGCGCAATTAAATCAGGTGGCGATTGTAAAAAAATATTCTACAGAGAAAATATGGCTGAATGTTGACCGTTCACGGATGAAAATCGCATTGTTGAATATCATTGTCAATGCCATCGAAGCGATGAGCGGAACAAACTCCCGGCTTGAACTAGAGACTGAACTAGTAGGCGACCATTGCATTATCATCATCCGCGACAATGGAAAGGGGATGGACACGGAGACAAAAACGAAAGTATTTGATCCTTACTTTACTTCTAAAACAAAGGGAAATGGTTTAGGCATGACCAATGCTCAGAATATCGTTCTAAACCACAAAGGGAAAATTGAAGTATTCAGCGAGGAAGGAAAGGGTTCTGCTTTTTTAATAACATTGAACATCCTGAAAAAAGTAGAAGGAAAATCAGTTTAAGTGGATCTGATCACTGACCCATTTTTCTTTTTCACGAAAAGGTTCCGTGTTTGAAAAAATTCCCTGAAGCCGGCTCATCCATTCAGCCAGTTCGAGAAAAAGCGGATCCTCCCGTTTGATAGTTGTATCAGAACTTTCGTGGTCGTTCATCTGTTCCCAGATTCTCAGGCCATTTTTGAATTCTTTTTCGTAAAGGAGTATCACCCGCGTAAGGATCTCTGCTGAAACAGGCATAAATCTTTCCATTTCATCATTCTTCCAGGAAAGAATACCATTAATCACTTTGAATTTATATCTGCCTTTGCCGTGCATATTTGAGCGTATAAAAAATTCATACCACGGTTATGCATAGGACGATTTCAGAAAACAAGATACGCGTTTGTTTTGTAATGAACTGTTATTTACGTATTTCGTTTTTCCCAAAACTGGAAAAACAGGAAGGCACAACGGCATTGGTATTTAGCTGAGTATGTCAAAGCCGGAATTTTTTCTTTAATGGTGCGAGCATAATATTTTCAAATTTTCAGATTCTCAAATTTCTATACGCTTTCAGTCTTCAGCTTGTTCGGGAATGCGCTCCTTTCCCGGAGACCGATCTTCCGGCAATCAGTGACTTCTACCGAAAAAACATTGAATTCTTCCACTACTTCCCCATGCATCACATAAAATCCCTTACCTGTTACCGGATGATACCGGGAAACCTGAGGGAAAAAAATACAATCCAGCCAATCCCCCGCCGCATCCAGGAAGGTATGAAAATGCATCGTTTCGTTTGTGACTGTATTGACCGGTTTCGATGTGACCAGGTATCCGAGTACCGACACCCGTTTTCCGAAATAATCGGGAAGTTCACGCGCCGGTAAAAAATTGGACGGATCTTCATTTGACAACTCGAACACATTACAAAGAGGGAATCCAAGCAACTCAATCTCATCCAGGGCGTCATCCAGCGGATGCTGAACCAGCTCCGGTAGCTGAAAATTCTGGGGACGTTCGTGGAAAAGAAATCCGGAACGCGGGAGAGAGGAATTTTTCTTATGAAGAAAATTCGCTTCCCATAACAATTCCTTTTTTGTTTTACCGCTGAACCGGAACGCTCCGATCCGGATAAGCAAATTCAGTTGTTCCACCCCGGGAGAGATTCGTTCTATTAAATCGGTGAGATCAATAAAAGAACCGTTTCTTTTTCTGTTTTCGATTATATTCAATACGAACTGTTCTTCCAGGCCCTGAATATGAATGAAGCCCATAAAAACAATGTTGCCGGAGACTGATGTCAAATATTCACTTTGGTTAAGACAGGGAGGCTGGATCTGCGCGCCTGTTCTTTTTAGTTCATGAAAATATAATTCGCGCGAATAAAAGCCACCGAAATTATTAATAACAGACACCATAAATTCAACCGGAAAAT